>Ga0302320_10003669_pt1 | contig 35445 bp, 29 predicted proteins | sample Bog_T0_3_FD_202130 | JGI IMG/M metagenome (GOLD analysis project Ga0302320, IMG submission 202130) | Peat permafrost microbial communities from Stordalen Mire near Abisko, Sweden - Bog_T0_3 | ecosystem: Environmental > Terrestrial > Soil > Wetlands > Peat | place: Sweden: Abisko, Stordalen Mire...
AGTTGCTTGCAGGGAATTCCCATCTTCTGCACCGCGTACTTCTCCTTGATTCCGGCGCAGAAAATGTCCGGCTTGTAGATCTCCAGCAGCCGTTCCGTTTCGTGATGGCTCAGGTCGTCGATGACGAGCTGGTCGTCTTCCATATCCTTCATCATGCCGACATAATCGCGGAACTCCATTTCGGATAAGCCCTCGAGCTTGGCAACCTGATCGGGAGTGCGACGTGGGCGATAGCGCTCCGGATCTGGCACCACCGTGAGTTCCTCGATGTTTCTGCTGTCCGCATCCACCTTCAACCCTGGGAGAACGTTACGTCCTTCGTAGTCGTCGCGATGGCCGAACTCGTATCCGGCGGCGATTGTCTTCATGCCAATTTCGGTGAAGAGTGTCTGGTAGTGGTGAGCTCGCGAGCCGCCGACAAACAGCATGGCCGTCTTGCCCTGGCAACGTGCTTTTGCTACTGCGCGCGTGGCTTCTACCGTTGCCATCTCCTCGGCAATGACCCGCTCAACGCGCTCCGTAAGTTCGGCGTCTTCAAAGTACTGTGCGATCTTGCGCAAGGTTTTCGCCGTGGCATCGGCGCCAATGAAGTTCACCTTCATCCACGGAATGCCAAATTTCTTTTCCATCATCTCCGCCGCGTAATTGATCGAGCGATGGCACATCACGAGGTTCAGATCAGCGGTGTGGGAGTTCGCCATGCTGTCATAGGTCGAGTTCCCGCTGAAGGTCGATATCTGCTTGATGCCGCAGCGATTGAAAATCTCTTCCAGCACAAAGCCGTCGCCGCCTATGTTGTACTCGCCAAGCAGGTTGATTTTGAATTTGTCGTCGTGCGGCGTCTCGTCCAGTCCGATGATGTTCTTGAACAGCCCGTTGTTGGCAATGTGATGTCCTGCCGACTGGCTGACTCCGCGATAGCCTTCGCAGCTTAAGCCGAAGATGTTGATCCCCAGTTCGGCTGACATCTCCCGTGCGACGGCATGAACGTCGTCACCGATGAGCCCGACCGGACAGGTCGAAAAGATTGCAATCGACTTGGGATGGAAAAGTTCGTAGGCCTCTTTGACCGCGAGCTTCAACTTCTTCTCGCCGCCGAAGACGATGTTTTCTTCCTGCATGTCTGTCGAGAGGCAGTAATTCATAAAATTCGGAGCCGTCTCGTTCGGCGTGCGCGTCTGGTTGCGCCGCGTCAGCCAGGCGTAGAAACTGCACCCGATGGGGCCATGCACAAGGTTGAGAATGTCGCGAGTGGGCCCAAAAATTACGCCCTTGCAACCCGCATAAGTGCAGCCGCGCTGGGTAATAATTCCAGGGCTGGTGCGCACATTCGACTTGATCACCGGCACGCTGCCGTCTTCACGATGTTCCGTGACAACCATCTGCTCGGAGCGCTTCTGGCGAAGCTTCTTCGGATAGATCTGAACTAATTCATCTTTGACAACGCGTGGATCCTTTGACATATCTCACTCCATTGTGTGTACTGGCCCTCGTCGGGCGCACTGGGTTTTGCCTTGGTCTCGAAGCCAACGATCAGGCAACCACTTCCGAGCCCACGCCTTCGGCAAGTCCGAAATCGATAAGCAGTTTTTCCAGCGTCTCCATCCCCAGCGGCTTTGGAATCACGAACAGTTTGTTCTGGTCGATTGCGCGAGCCAGTTGGCGATACTCGTCAGCTTGTGGGCAGCCCGGACGCCACTCGATCACCGTCTTGCGGTTGATCTCGGCGCGCTGCACGTCATTGTCGCGAGGAACGAAGTGGATCATCTGCGTACCAAGCAGGCGCGCAAATTCCGAGATCATCTCAAGTTCGTTGTCTACTTTGCGGCTATTGCAGATGATGCCGCCCAGGCGTACGCCGCCAGCCTGCGCAAATTTCACAATGCCCTTGGAGATGTTATTGGCGGCATACATCGCCATCATTTCGCCCGAGCACACAATGTAAATTTCCTGCGCCTTGCCTTCGCGCATCGGCATTGCAAAACCGCCGCACACCACGTCGCCGAGTACATCGTAGAAGACATAATCGAGTTCCTCTTCATAGGCGCCAAGCTGCTCCAGCAGGTTGATCGAGGTGATAATGCCGCGGCCCGCGCATCCTACGCCCGGCTCCGGTCCGCCCGACTCCGTGCATTTCGTACCGCCGTATCCAGGGCGCATCACGTCTTCCAAAATGACTTCGTCGCCTTCATCGCGCAATGTATCCAGCACCGTCCTCTGCGCCAGTCCGCCAAGCAGCAGGCGAGTTGAATCCGCCTTGGGGTCGCATCCGACCACCATCACCTTCTTGCCCATTTCGGCCAGTGCCGCTACCGTGTTCTGGGTCGTCGTGGATTTTCCGATTCCGCCTTTGCCGTAGATCGCGATGCTTCTTCTTGCCATGTCCGTGCTCCTTTTATGAGAGTTCGTCGGTTTACTGGAAGCTGTGGATACACTGATCCCAGCATTCCGTTTGGGATGGGTACGCCGCGCCTGCGTGATTGCTCATCGGTTCGCATCACGTTGCACGTAACTAGTCGCGGTAAATGTTTTCTTTAAGGAATGGGGCCCGCCGATGGAAGGAAGGCTCGGACTTTAGCTCAAACGGGGAGCGGGTGATCCAAACGCAAGCTACAGCGCTGCGTGGATCTTGGTTTGAATAGTCAGCTTGGCAACGGACTCGGTTGGCAGTGCTGCTTGTTCCCGTGTAACGTGAACCAAGATTACGACGAATCGTAACTCAACGTCCAATTCATTTTCTTTATTCCCTTGATAAGCGAGAGGGGTACGCGATTGTACTTAATTCAGCATGCACGGAGTTAGGTTATGGAAGGCATAAGAACTTTCGATTGGCCTTTCCATCGTGCTTACACTTAACCTCGCTACAAGATGCAAAATTCAGGAAGCGATGCGGGTGACTGGCAAATCGCCATTTTGCATCGCACAAGTCGAATTGTCAGCTCCGGCCTCTCGATAAGCGACATGCTGCAGGAGCTTGTCGCCATCACGGTGGAGGTCACCGGCTGCGATGCCTGTCTGGTCTACCTGCCCGACCATGAGACCGGAGACATTGTTCTTCGCGCATCGCAGTTGCCCCATGACGCCGAACTGGGTGCCGTTCGTCTGAATCTTGGGGAGGGCATTGCCGGATGGGTCGCCAAGCATAAATCGGCGGTGGCGCTCTCCAACCGCGCGTTTGCCGATCCGCGCTTCAAGCTCTTCACAACGTTGATTGAAGACACCTACGAAGCCTTGGTCTCCGTTCCTCTGGTGCGCGGCGGAGAAGTGATAGGAGTGCTCAATGTCCATCATCGCGATCCCCATGAACACACGCCGGAGGAAATCTCCGTGCTCTGTTTTCTCGGTGAGCAGATGGGCGGAGCCATCGCATATTCCGAGCTTGCCGGCCACAATATAAAGCTGAAGAAAGAAGCAATGCTGGTTCGCCAGCAACTGGAAGAGCGCAAAATCATCGAACGCGCAAAAGGAGTTTTGCAGCAACGCTTCGGATTGAGCGAAGAAGATGCCTACCAGCGTTTGCGCGAGGAAAGCCGAAGGCTGCGACGCTCCATGCGCGATGTTTCCGAAGCCGTGCTCCTCGTTGAAGGCATGGGTAGTGACCGGGCAAATCCTAAGCGCGACGCCGGCGACAAACGGTAGCTCCCGCAGCAACCTCGTACGATTGTGAACCCCCTCGAAACTTGCGCAACCGATTGGAACGTGAGATTTTCAATTGGGTATTCTCCTTTTGAACAAATTTACGGCTGTCGAAAATCTTTTCGCCGTTGCGAAGCGTGAACATGAGTTGGTTTAGTCTCTTGGGAATTGCCGTGGCTTTAGCTGTGGACGCATTCGCCGTGGCGGTGGCTGCGGGACTGAGCCTGAAAGTGCTTACCAAGCGGCGTCTGTTTCGCTTGAGCTTTCACTTTGGCCTCTTCCAGGCGATGATGCTCGTAATCGGATGGCTCTTTGGGAAGGCTCTCTTTGCTCTGGTAGCCGTCATCGCCAACTGGGTGGCGTTTGGCCTGCTATTGCTGGTGGGCGGGCACATGATCCGGCAGGCCCTTCACGGCAACGGAGAGACGCGCATATCCCTGGATCCGACCAAGGGCTGGCAGCTTGTTTTTCTTTCTTTTGCCACCAGCGTCGACGCTCTCGTCGTCGGGCTCTCGCTGGCAATGATGGGAGTCTCTATCGTGCTGGCCGCGTCAGTGGTCGGATTCGTTGCCATGGCGCTCACGTTATTGGGGATGCCGTTGGGGAATCGTGCCAGCATTTTGTGGGGTAGACGGATCGAAGTTCTTGGCGGGCTCATCTTGATCGCGGTCGGATTTGTGAGTCTGTGGAGTCACAAGACTTAATCCGTGCCGTTCCTGGGCGTCTATCAAGCACGCCCCCGGGCCTGTAGAGGATTGAGAAGATGGGCGATCGCGGCATGAACTGGCTGCATGAGAACTCCCGCCCCCGCGCGGCGCGGGAGCGGGAACCAAAACCAGGTTAGGGCTTGATTACAAGCTTGCCCGTGCTGATGTCTTTAATCGCTTTGTCCGCTGCTGCTTTATCTGCCGCAGGCAGCTTGAAGCTGGGGTTGTAGATAATCTTCAGGCCTCCGTTGCTAAGCCGCGCTACATAGCTTTCGCCGCCCAGTTTGCCTGCCTTACGATTGTTGATGATCCGCCTTACAATGCCTGTCCAATCGTATTGCTGCGAAGCAACGACGATCTGCGGCGCTAGCGGAGCTTGGTTCTGCTGCGTGCCGAACCAAAGCACTTTGCCGGTTGCCTTGGCTACGGCAATCGAGCCAACCGCTGATTCCGAGGTGCCGGTCAACACGTCCGCGCCGGCGGCGATGTGCGTCTTGGCTGCCTGAGTCATCTGGGCAACGTCGGAGAACGAACCGGTCCAGGTTTTTCCAACGTGAATCTTCGGGTTCACCGAAGCCACGCCTTGGACGAAGCCGGAAACGTAAGTCTTGGCGTCGCCAACCTCCAGTGGCCCGGTTACGCCGATAATCTTGGACTTGGTCAGCTTACCCGCCAGCACGCCGTTGACATAGCCACCCTCCTCGGCGGCTGCCGTATAGGCATACACGTTGGGCAGCCCGAATGTCTTCGCATCCGTACCCCAGGCAAACGTGGTTTTGGGAAAGTCCCTGGCAACATCTTCAACCGAGGATTCGTAAAGCGAGCTGTGGGCGATGATGATGTCATAACCGTGGCTGGCATAGTCGCGAATGGCGGCTGCTCCGTCTGCCGGTCTGAACACGCTCTCCGAATAAACGATTTTCACCGCCGACTCGCCGCCCATTTCTTTCTGGACCGTCTTCAGAGCTTCGAACATGGCCTGGCTGAATGCCATATCGGTGGTGGAGCTAGGCATGATGACCGCAATGCGCAGCGGTCCCGCTGCTGCGGCCGGGGTAGGGTATGAAACGACCAGCAGAGCGACGGCCAAGGCAACGACTGCCAGAATCGAAAAGTTACGAATTCTCATTCTTTTGACATCCTTATGGGGAAATTGGTGGAGTTTTCGGTTCACTCTTTGTCCTTCTACAACCCGCACGGTGTGCTCAGGACGCTCGGAGATCACTTTTTGCCTTGAAGTCAAAAGTATGGAACGACATCGGAATTGTTGCAACAGCAAATCACCCGCTAGGTATAAGAGTTTCTGATCGCAGTAATAAACAAGAGCGTCAGCATCACATTTCCGGGACATACTACGCGGTTCGGAAGCAGGGAAGACGCGTCAGTTTGGAGAAGAACGTCGCGTGCTCAAAGCACAAGGAAGGCAGTGTAGAAGCGAGTTTCAACCTGAGGAGATGCACGGCGTGGCGCGCCGTGCATCTCCTAAATCGCAATCGCGGAGTCAAGGCAGATGCGCTTTACGCGACGATCTTCATTGTCTGCCAGTCATAGGGAAACTCTTTTCCGCAATCCAGGCAGACTATGTATGTAGTCTTGGAGTGTCCTCCCGCGGGCGTATCCAGCGTCGGCGTCTTGGCGGTGATCGGGAAAGTGCAGTGCTGGTGAGTGCAACCAAACAGTGAAGTAACGAACTGCAGCATTGGAACCTCCTCTGGCGTATCTTCCTGCCGGGCATCGCTACTACTCTGATGATGTGGAACTCAGGACGGTTGGAAAAGTTGTGGTTGAGATACAACGTTTGAAGAATCTGAGCATCTACATAGACAAGTGATTGACCCCCCGGCGATTCTCCGCAATGTTGGTAGCCCTTAGTGGTTGGGGCTGCGCCCACAAAATAGTAGGCCCCTTCAAATTGAAGTATCCCCGATTCTTAGCCCGCCAAAAACTCCCCAGCCGAGGTGCGTCCGGCGGACTTCCCGCGTTTCTAAGCAAAGCGGCCGGACATTTTCTTGCCCTTACCAGCTAAGCCGTACAACTCAACCTGCCGTTTCTCGCTTACTATGTCTGCATGGGACTGAAATTCACCACCTCGTATCCTGAAGATTCTCTGTCCGTATTCCGGCACTACAAGCGATTGTCGGAAGCGGCGATGCAACAGGTCACGGACGCGGAACTCGTCGCCGTGCTCGATCCGGAGATGAACTCCATCTCGCAGATTGTCAAGCACATGGCCGGAAACATGCGCTCTCGCTGGACTGACTTTCTCTCAAGCGACGGGGAGAAACCCGACCGCGACCGCGATGGCGAATTTGTGGAGCCGCCATTGAGCCGCGAAGAATTGATGACTCTGTGGGAGGCGGCTTGGGACTGCATGTTCTCCGCGCTTGAACCGCTTTCCCAGGAGGACATGGCGCGCACGGTGTTCATCCGCGGCGAGGCGCACTCCGTGATGCAAGCCATTAACCGCCAGGTTGGACACTGTGCATACCACTGCGGCCAAATTTTGTTCCTGGCAAAGCATTTCCAGTACGCCAACTGGAAATCTCCGACCGTGCCACGCGGCAAGTCTCCCAAGTTCAATCAGCAGATTAAGGCCGGCGAAACCAGCCAGCGATGACGGAGCAAGAGCGCGCTAGGCAGGAGGTTCCACCGCGCAGAGCAGGTCACCGGGAGCGACAGGAATTCCCTCCGAGGCGGTCATGGAGGCGATCTTTCCGGCCACAGGGGCCTTGACTTGGTTCTCCATTTTCATTGCCTCCAGAATGATGAGCACTTGGCCTGCCTCGACCTGTTCGCCTTCGCGCACCAGAACCTTCTTAACATTGCCAGCCATGGGAGACTTGATCTCCTGCCGTCCGGCGAGGCCGGATGCCATGGCAGGGCCAAGTTTCTTCCTTTTCTCTTCCACTACTTCCACTTCAAAACGGTTTCCGCGGAAGCCAACCCTGATGGTGTCACTGCCTTCGGAGGCATCAACATCAACCTCGTAGGATTTCCCTCCGATAATGAGCGAGTAGAGATCCTGTTGCGGTTCAAGAAAATCAACCTCGTGTTCTGCACCGCCAAGTACGACCTTATAAAACCCTGGACGGCTCATCTCGACGCTGGCCTTCCGATCTTCGCCTTTATAAGTAACGATGTATGACATGACGATTGCTCCTCTGCCGGGTTTATCTCTTGACCCGACCGCTCATCTTCCAGGCTGAGATAGGTTCCCAAAAGCTGTTAGCGCCTTCTTGCGGTATCCGCGAGGCGCGGTCGTCGCGACGAAAGGCCTTAAGGACGGCGGCAATCATAGCTACATCCGCGTCAGATTTCCGGGGCTCTGCGTCAGCCATTTCGAGTTGTGTGTCGATGAAGGTCGCGTCATAGTCTCCCGCGATGAAATGCTTGTTTTGCATCACCCGTTCGAGGAATGGAATCGTGGTCTTGATCCCGTTCACCACATACTCAACGAGCGCCCGCCTGGTGCGAGCGATGCAGCGTTCGCGGGTGGAATCCCAGACGGCCAGCTTTGAGAGCAGGGGTTCATAGAAGACGGGAATCTCCAGCCCCGCATACATGCAGGACTCGTTTCGCACCCCAGGACCGTCCGGCAAACGCAGGTCCGCGATCTTGCCGGGCGCAGGGAGAAAGTTGTTGTCGGGGTCCTCGGCATGGATGCGGCACTCGATGGCATGTCCGTGGATACTGATCTCTTCCTGACGAAGCGTTAGCGGGCGTCCGGCGGCAATCGCGATCATTTCCTTACAGAGATCAATGCCAGTGATGGACTCGGTAACCGCGTGCCCAACGGAAAGTCCGGCGTGCATCCCCAGAAAGAAAAACTCGCCCGTCTTGCCGGAGACGAGGAACTCGACGGTGCCTGCCGAATCAAGCTTGATTGCGCGGGCGATACGAATAGCGGCTTCACTCATCTTGCCCCGCAGTTCGTCATCCATGAACGACGAGGGAGCTTCTTCGATGACGCTCTGATACCGGCGTTGGATGGAACCTTCACGCTCCATGCAATGCACGATATTGCCATGCTTGTCGGCGAGCACTTGCATTTCCACGTGCCGTGGGGTGTCCACGTAGCGTTCCAGGTAGAGGGTGCCGTCTCCGAAACAGTTGCGAGCCTCTGATTTCGCTGCCCTGTAGGACGCCTGCAAATTGTCAGGCCGATCCACCTTGCGCATTCCATTGCCGCCCGATCCTGCAGTGGCCTTCAGCATCAGCGGACAACCAATCTTGCCGGCCCACTCCGCCGCGTGCGCTTCGTTCCGAAGCTCTTCCATCATTCCCGGAACAACTGGCACGCCAACTTTATCTGCCGCCAGTCGGGAGGAAATCTTATTGGTGGTCACTCTGATAGCGTTCGGGTTGGGTCCGATGAAGGTGATCCGTTCCTTTGTGCAGCGCTCTACGAAGTCAGCGTGCTCGGAGAGGAATCCGTAGCCGGGATGAATCGCATCGCAGTTAGCCTTTTTCGCCGCCTCAAGAATTCTGTCGGCCGAAGCGTAGGACTGTCCGCTGGGAGGAGCACCGATGCAGTACGCCTCGTCTGCCATTCGTGCGTGTAATGCAGCGCGGTCAGCTTCGGAGTAGACCGCGACGGTCGGGATTCCCAATTCCTTGCAGGCGCGGATTACGCGGATGGCAATTTCACCCCTGTTGGCAACCAGAATTTTCTTGAAGAGTTTACGGTCGTCCATATTCAATGACTCCCAATATGCAAATGAAACAGGGGCGTACTCACCCGACTTCTTACAGTGGAATGTTGCCGTGCTTACGCGGCGGATTGCTGTCGCGCTTGTTCTTGCACATCTCCAGCACGCTGATCAGCCGGGGGCGAGTTTCAGCCGGGTCGATGACCTCGTCTATATAACCCAGTTCGGCGGCGTTGTATGGGTTGGCAAACTTTTCGCGATAATCGGCCACCAGCGCCTTCCTGGTTTCGTCCCGATTGCTCGACGCTTTCATTTCCGCGCTATGGATGATATTCACCGCCCCTTCAGGTCCCATTACGGCAATCTCCGCCGTGGGGAAGGCCATGCTGTAATCGCCGCGAATATGCCGGGAGTTCATCACGCAATATGCGCCGCCATAGGCTTTGCGAGTGATGACAGTGATCTTGGGAACGGTGGCCTCGGCCATGGCATAGAGCAGCTTCGCGCCATGCTTGATGATGCCGCCCAGTTCCTGTCCTACTCCCGGAAGAAATCCCGGGACGTCCTCGAAGATAATCAGCGGAATGTTGAAGGCGTCGCAGAAACGGACGAAGCGTGCACCTTTCACCGACGAATCGACGTCCAAGGAACCGGCGAGGAAGTTTGGCTGATTCGCCACCACACCGACCGGACGTCCGTTCAGCCGGGCAAAGCCGATGATCATGTTGCGGGCAAAGTGCTCCTGTATCTCGAAGAAATAATTGTCGTCCACCACCGCCTTGATAACTTCCGCCATGTCGTAGGGAATATTGGGATTATCGGGGACGATGCTCTGCAGTGAATCTTCGCGGCGATTGGGATCGTCGGTACAGCGTTTGCGCGGAGGATCTTCCTGGTTGTTCGGCGAGATAAACGACATCAGCTCGCGGATCGCCAGCAGGCAGGTTTCGTCGTCCGAACAGGCAAAGTGGGCGCAGCCGGACTTCTCATTGTGCGTCATCGCACCGCCCAACTCCAGCTTGCTCACCTCTTCATGGGTCACCGCCTTGATGACGTCGGGACCGGTGATGAACATATACGACGTGTCCTTCACCATGAAGACAAAGTCGGTAATCGCGGGAGAGTAGACGGCTCCGCCAGCGCACGGCCCCATGATGGCGGAAATCTGCGGAATCACGCCGGATGAGGTCACGTTGCGCAGAAAGATGTCGGCATATCCCGCGAGCGAGCCAACTCCTTCCTGAATGCGCGCGCCGCCGGAGTCGTTGAGCCCGATCAGTGGGGCACCGTTCTTCAGCGCCATGTCCATGATCTTGACGATTTTCTCGGCATAAGCCTTCGAGAGGGAGCCGCCAAACACGGTGAAATCCTGCGCGAACAGATAAGTAGGACGGCCCTCGATTGTTCCGTAGCCAGTCACAACTCCGTCACCGGGGAACTTTTGGTTCTCCATGCCAAAGTTATGGCAGCGATGCACCACGAATTTGTCGACCTCGTGAAAACTCCCCTCGTCCAGCAGGATGCCGATGCGTTCGCGCGCCGTAAGACGCCCCGACTTGTGGTGTTTTTTTATTCGCTCCACCCCGCCGCCCAATTCAGCCGCCGCGTTTTTTTCCTGCAGCAACTCCAGCTTCTCTTCAATGCTCATAATCGGCTCCTTCTATCAGGTGGAACAATAAAAAATGTCGCATACTCAACGGTGTAACAAAAAACTGTCCGGTGAATGAATAGTCGGGTGCCCCAGGTTCGCGCCGCTGTTCTTGCGGCGATAACCTGGGAAGCAGTGTCTTCCACCTCTGCAATGGTTTGTTCCTGCTGTTGCTCTTGTTCCTTCTGAGTCTCTACTGCCCGAACGCCTTGACCGCGACATTCCCCTCTTCCAATTTTTTCCTGATCGCCTTAATCATCTCGAAAGCACCGGCACTATCTCCGTGTACGCAGATGGTCTCCGCCTCCAGTGGAATCTCGGCCCCGTCGATGGAGATAACCGTCTTATCCCTGACCATCTTCAACACCCGCTGCGCGATGATTTCAGGATCATGGAGCACCGCGCCTTCGCGGCTGCGTGGCACCAGTTTTCCCTCGCGCGTGTAAGCGCGATCGGCAAAAACTTCTTCGACATATGGAACGCCTACCTCTTTAGCCGCCGTGACCATCGCGGAATTGCTCAGGCATACCATGACCAACTCCGGATCCACCGCCTTGATGGCTTGCGCAATCGCCTTTGCCACGGGCAGGGCATCCACCGCCTTGTTGTACATCGCCCCATGCGCCTTCACGTGACGAAGCCGCACTCCTTCACTGTGGCAGAAGGCTGACAACGCGCCAATCTGGTAGGTGACATCGGCTGAAATTTCGTCCAGCGTGGCATCCATCGCGCGGCGTCCAAAGCCAACCAGGTCAGGGTATGAAGGATGCGCCCCGATTCCAACGCCGTGCTTGGCGGCAAGCTTAACCGTCTTCCAAATGTTCGAGGGGTCGGATGCGTGAAAGCCGCACGCCACATTCGCCGAGGTTATAAACGGCATCACTTGGGCATCGTTGCCGATGCTATAAACGCTGAATCCCTCTCCCATATCGCAGTTCAAATCGATTGATAACATTGCTTACCCTCCCGAGTTGTAATGAAAAGTAACGTACCTACCGCGAACTACTGGGCCTGGGCGAGTGCGCTCATACTCGACAGCGACTCGCTGGCCGCTTTTTCATAACGCTTCTTTTCGCCAATCAACGCAGCGATGGCTTCCGCGTCACTGCAGGTAGCGAAGCTGACCCGGTCGCCGGCCTTTGCCTGTGCCAATTTTGCCAAGTCCGGGCCGATAACCGTCGCGATTTTCGCGTATCCTCCCGTGGTCTGGCAGTCGGCCATCATGATGATCGGTAGGCCGTTGCCCGGAATCTGAACCGCTCCGGGGCATAACGCGTCCGATACGATGTCTGCCCCGTTCTTGTGGGCGACGGCTGTTCCCTCCAGCACGTAGGCCATCCGGTCGTTCCGGTTGGAGACCGTGTATCCGCTGTTGAGAAGGGTCGCGATCCCGCCATCGGTAAACAAATCATCCTGCGGTCCGAGGATGACCCGCAAGCGCAGATCGCCTGCATATTTTGGTATCAGTGGGTATGCCAGCTCGTTCAGGCGATACGGCAGCGAGTCGACGCGCGCAATCTCCAGCACGTCGCCTGCTTGCAGAGCACGTCCCTCCTGTCCGCCAATCCCAGCTCGCAGATAGGTGGAGCGGCTCCCCATCACTTGGGGCGCGGCTATTCCACCGCTAAACGCGAGATAAGTCCGGCATCCGGTCGCCGCATAGCTGAAGGCAAGCTCGCTATTGGCGGGAACATAGAAGCCCGACCAATTCCTGATCGGCTTGCCGTTTAATTTTCCCTGCATGTCGGCGCCGCATACCGCGACATACGCTTCGCAGGGAAACCGGAAGCGTCCGCCGCACAAGGTCATCTCCACCACCGCCGAGCCAAGCGGGTTCCCCGCGAGGATGTTGGCCATCGTGAACGCGTACCGGTCCATGACTCCGGACGCCGGCACGCCGAAGGCGCGATAGCCCGTGCGTCCCTGGTCCTGAACGGTGCTCAATGTTCCCGGTTCGATTACCATGCACACGGTCAGGCCTCCTTTCTGGCAACGCTGCGCGCAACCGGAGCATAGTTCCCGGAGGCCACCTGCTCCTTGAGGGCAACGTACTCGTCCATCTTGATCGCGGTAAATTGCAGGTAATCCCCGGCGGCGAAGACAAACGGATTCTTAGCCAAGGGGTCAAAGAGCGTCAGCGGTGTGCGTCCTATCAGTTGCCATCCGCCGGGACTTTCCAATGGGTAAATTCCAGTCTGCTTACCGGCGATACCCACCGAGCCTGCGGGTATTTTGACCCTGGGTGAAGCCAGCCTGGGCGTGGCAATGCGCTCTGACATTCCCCCAAGATACGGGAATCCCGGAGCAAATCCGAGCATGTATACCAGGTACGGTATGGATGTATGGATTGCGACCACTTCGTCTTCCGTGATGGAATTGTGCTTGGCCACAAATTCCAGATCGGGTCCGAACTCGCCACCGTAGCTTACCGGGATGGTGATGATTCTAGCGGTGTCGCTGGCGGCGGAGGCGCTTCCAAGCTCGTCCAGATACTTCGCAATGTTTTTCTGCAAAGTTTCCCGGCTGATCGCAAGCGGGTCGAAGTAGACCATCAATGAGCGATAGGTCGGCACCACGTCCTGGATGTACTCCGGCATTTTCTCCTTGAGAGTATTAGCCAGACGATGAACTCGCGCATTGATGACGGGATCGATCTCCGTCCCGAACTCGACGATCAGTCCCTGCTCACCGGCTTTCAGCATACGAATGTTCTGCATCATACTTTGGCCTCGGAAGTCCTCCCCTCGCCGGCAACTTTCTTTGCGATCATTTCGCCAATGGGAATGGCCGAGGTAGCGGCGGGAGATGGCGCGTTGCAGACGTGAAGCATTCGGGCGGTTTCAAGAAACAGGAAATCGTGTACCAAGGTGCCGTCCTTCTTCACGGCCTGGGCGCGAATTCCAGCCTCGCAGGGCGTGAGGTCGTCTAGTTCCAGGCTGGGGCAATACTTGCGGCACTCCTGGAGATAGCCCGACTTGAACAGCGAGTTCCTCATCTCCTTGATGCCGGATTTCAGATTATGGCCTATCGTGATCCAGAAACCCGGGAACGTGGCATATTCCATAACGTCGCGAAGATTGAACGAGAATTTCGGATAGCCCTCGCGAGCAAATCCGAGTACCGCGTTTGGTCCTACCGTCACGCCGCCATCCGTGGTGCGCGTCAAATGGACGCCCAGGAAGGGAAGGGCTGGATCGGGGATCGGGTAAATCAGGTGCTGCACGATCTTGTCTTTGGATGGCGGCAGCCGGAAATATTCGCCGCGAAATGGCACGATCTGAATGTCTGACTGAATGCCTGCCATCTTCGCCAACCGGTCCGATTGCAAGCCCGCGCAAACGATCAGTCTCTTGGCCTGCCACTCGTTGCCGCCGCTCGTGACGATCACGCTGCTCTGCGTCTCGCGGATCGCGGTGACCTTCACATTCAACTCGATGAGAGCCCCGGCATCGCGGATTTCCGCTGCCATGCTCTCGCACACCCGTTTGTAATCGACCACGCCGGTCTCGTGGAGCAGAAGTCCGCCGAGGCCGTAGATATTAGGCTCACGGCGCTTCAGTTCGGAGGCATCCATCCGCTCGAATTCGATCTGGTTCAGTTTCGCGCGCTCCACCAGACCGCCCATGCGCTCCAGTTCGAGATTGTTGGTTGCAACCAGCAGCTTTCCGCAAGTCAGGTAGGGAATGCCATGTTTGTCGCAGAATGCCTTGGTGGCCTTCGCGCCGCGGCGGCAAAAGTCCGCTTTCAAGCTGCCCGGGGCGTAATAGATACCGGCGTGAATGACGCCGCTATTGTGTCCCGTTTGGTGATGCGCCAAGCCGGATTCCTTCTCCAGTAATAACAGGTTTGCGCCCGGCCGCATTTCCAGCAGCTTCATGGCCGTGGCGAGGCCGACGATTCCGCCACCGATCACACAATAGTCGTAAACCATCTGGGCCCCTTTAGTTCACCGTTTGGTAAAACCGCATCCATACGGTGATCATTTCTTTCAGCCTGCTTGGTCGGCGTGACGCAAACATCTTCACCCCGGGAGACATTCTCTGTTTCCCGGCGAGCGTTCGCGTTGGTCGGCATAGCGCTAAGGCTGTCAGGCAAATTATAGATCGCGCTTTGCCTGCGGACCGGGAAAACGGCAGAAATGATCCGATTGCGAGCCAATGCCCACAATGGTGTTGTACGTCTCCTTTTTTTGCATACAAGACCGACTCATGAACAGTACAATTCTGGAAATATCAGGAGGCATCGCGAATGGGCACTACTAATTCAACTCCACCTCTATCTACATTGCAGGGGCACGGCGCGTGGTTTACCGAGCTAACGCCGCCGGAACGGAGCACCTTTGTTGCAACTTTCGGCGGTTGGGCGCTCGACGGCATGGACGTGATGGTGTACAGCTTCGTGATCCCAAGTTTGATCGCGGCCTGGCACATCAGCAAAGGAGAAGCCGGCTTGCTGGGAACGGCGGCCTTGCTCATATCCGCCGTGGGCGGCTGGCTTGCCGGACTCTTGGCTGATCGTTTCGGACGGGCAAGAGTCTTGCAGTGGACCATCCTCTGGTTCGCGTTTTTCACTTTCCTGAGCGGTTTCACCAACAACTTCTGGCAGTTGCTCTTCTGCCGCGGATTTCAGGGTTTGGGCTTCGGCGGGGAATGGGCCGTCGGATCGGTGCTGATGGGCGAGACGATTCGCGCTGAACACCGTGGCAAAGCCGTTGGCACCGTGCAAGGCGGCTGGGCTATCGGCTGGGGAATTGCCGCCATATGCTCGGTTGCGCTGTTCTCATGGCTTTCGCCGGAGATGGCGTGGCGCTCCATGTTCTGGATCGGCATCCTGCCTGCGTTCCTGGTGTTCTACATTCGGCGTCATGTTCCGGAGCCTAAGATTTACACCCAGACGCGCCAAAAACTTGCTGACGGCGGCGCCAAGTCTTCATTCCTTGAGATTTTTTCTCCATCGCTGATTAAGATCACTTTGCTGACATCGGTGCTGAGCATTGGCGTCCAGGGAGGCTACTACGCGATTACAACCTGGTTGCCAACCTACTTAAAGACCGTGCGCCACCTTTCGGTCCTCAACACGGGCTGGTACATGATGTTCATTATCGGCGGATCTTTCTGCGGCTATATCATCGGGGCCTACCTTGCCGACGGTATTGGCCGCAAGAAGGCGCTGATTCTATTCGCCGCCTGCTGTTCCATCACGGTTACGGCCTACACCTATTTGCCAATCGAAAATGGGGCCATTGTGTTGTTGTTGGGCTTCCCGCTTGGATTCTTTACCTCCGGCTCCTTCAGCCCGATTGGCGCATTCTTTACCGAGCTGTTTCCCAGCCGCCTGCGTGGCTCTGGACAGGGATTCTCTTATAACCTCGGCCGCGGCGTTGGCGCGTTGTTCCCGACGCTGGTCGGATATCTCAGCGTCCGGCTCTCGCTGGGCAAGGCAATTGCCATTTTTGCCGTGTCAGCCTACGTCGTCATGATTCTGGCTGTGTTACTGCTTCCGGAAACGAAAGGCAAGGAACTGCACGTTTATGAATAGCAGGGAAGGCGAGGCGGCGATCCCGGTTTGCGAGGCTCCGAACACCGATCCTGGCACGCCAACGGTCTCCGCCCCGCCCAATGCATGGGATTGCCACGCGCATATCTTTGGCCCGGCAGAGCAATACTCTTATGTTCCGGGGCGCAGCTATACTCCTCCGCCTGCAAGCATCCAGGCATACCAGCGGATGTTGAGCGCCCTCGGAATGGCGCGAGCCGTGATCGTCCAGCCAAGCGTCTATGGTACGGACAATCGCTGCACGTACGACGCAGTGGTCGCATCTGGCGGCAAGTGGCGCGGCGTTGCCGTGGTGGACACCAATACTGATATGCACGCTCTGCAGCGGATGCACGATGCAGGATTTCGCGGCGTTCGCATCAACCTCTTGTTCAAGGGAGGTTTGGTGATGGAGAGCCTTGAGCAGATCGCCCGGTTGATAGCTCCTCTCGGCTGGCACGTGCAATTGCTGCTCGATGGCCGGGATCTGCCGGAATTGGCGCCGCGGCTTCGAGCTCTGCCGGTTCCCTTCGTCATCGACCACATGGGACACATGCCCGCACAACTGGGGCTGGCTCATCCCGGATTTGCCACCCTCCTCGCGCTGGTGCGGGAAGGGAATTGCTGGGTGAAGCTCTCTGGCGCGTATCGCATCACTTCCAAGTATCCGTACGAGGAAGCCGCCTCGATTGCCAAAGCGCTGGTCGAGGCCGCGCCTGAACGCATGGTATGGGGAAGCGATTGGCCGCATCCTTCGTTTCAGGGTGCAATGCCGGTCGATGCCACTCTGCTCGACTTGCTGGCAAGCTGGGTTCCCGACCCGCTCACATTCCAGCGCATTCTCACCAGAAATCCTGCGGAGCTGTACGATTTTGTGGAGTAGGGCAGAAGTGAAGTTGGTGTATCCTGTGTACCCTCGGGTGGCCCATTCAAGCCTTCTTTTGGATTGAGTGGGTGGCAGCCAAGAAAAGGACGAGCCACACATGACAACCATAGAGACTCTGCTTGGCGGATTCCCTGGCAAAAGCGGTCGTGGATACCTTGGCTGGAGCGCGGTTTACCTGGTGATCACCGCAGATGGCCGCAAAGTTCTGTTCGACACTGGTGGCTACAATGAGCGCGACAGCCTGATCGGAGTGCTCAAGCAGCGCTCGACGCCTCCGGAATCCGTCCATGCCGTGGTGCTCAGCCACCTTCATTTCGACCATGCCGCGAATTGGGATTTGTTCCCCAACGCTGAAATCATTGTGCATGAAAAAGAAATGGAGTATGCCTTATCTCCCCAGGCAGATACCTGCGTGCTTCGCTACCACGCGCGGGCGCTGAAAGAGAACCGGAGGCTGCGCCTGATAACCGAGGATTGCAAACTTGCCGGAGAGTTGCAGCTCGTGCTTGTGCCGGGACATACCCCCGGATGCATCGCGCTCCAGATTGGCGATTCCGTGCTGTGCGGAGATGCGCTGAAGAATCGGTGGGATCTCGGAGGCGAGGTGTCTCCGCCCGTGTGGAACGCAAGCGGCTTCCGCGCTTCGGTTGCCAAAGTTGCATCCCTAGGCAGCAAGCTCTATCCCGGACACGACGTCCCTTTGCAGCTCGTTGAAAACGGTTGGCGTCCAATCGGTACGCCCGCCATAGGCATCAGCTTTCCCAATGGCAAGCAACAAGACGTTGCGCTGCTGGTTGACTAAATGTCGTGTGCCAAAGAAATGCCGGGTGGCCCGTATTAGCCTTCCTTTGGCTAATGTGGGAATGCAACGCCGTCCATCCCTGCAACGACCCTGCATTTGCGGTTGTCCCTGCTCGTAGCCGCATACTCTTTGCGGAACTGCCCGCAAATCCGAGAGGTAATGAAAGTGGCACGTGTATTCATCACAGGTTCTTCCGACGGGCTTGGCCGAATGGCCGCCCAGCTACTCGTCGAACAGGGCCATGGCGTAGTTCTGCACGCTCGCAATGTGGTGCGGGCGCAGGAAGCCCTGGCCAACGTATCCGGAGCGGAGACGGTTGTTACGGGCGATCTTTCGAGCATCGCCCAAACCCGCAGCGTGGCCGAGCAGGTCAACCGGCTTGGCTCGTTCGATGCCGTGATTCACAACGCAGGAGTTGGATACAGGGAGCCGAAGCGCATTGCGACCGAGGATGGACTTCCCCGGCTTTTCGCGGTCAACACCCTCGCGCCGTATATCCTTACCGCGCTGATCCGGAAGCCGAAGCGACTCGTTTACCTGAGCTCCGGCCTGCACCGAAGCGGAGACGCAAGCCTGAAGGATCTCGCGTGGGAGAGCCGCAACTGGCAGGGGCAGCAGGCGTACTCCGATACCAAGCTGCACGTTGCGCTATTGGCCTTTGCGGTTGCGCGTCTTTGGCCGGATGTCCTCTCCAACGCTCTTGAACCCGGCTGGGTAGCGACAAAGATGGGAGGGCCTGGCGCGCCCGACGATATGGATGCCGCGCATCGCACCCAGGTTTGGCTCGCGGTCAGCGATGACCCCGCGGTAAAAGTTACGGGCGAGTACTTCTATCACATGCGGCCACGCGCATCGAACCCAGCCGCCCGCAATACTGAGCTGCAGGAGAGACTACTGGAGGCGTGCAAGCGTTTCTCTGGAGTGGAACTGCCGCTAAGCTGATTTAGCGTGTAGTCCCCGCATTCGCCAAAGGATGGTGGATGTGGGCCACCCGGTCTTCAGCGAGCGCGTTCGAGGTCATCATCTTTATCTTTACGCACGGATGAGGTCACGCATCCGAGAAATCCAGCGATGGAGGCGACGAAAAAGCTGGTACGAATTCCCTCGAACAATGCAGAGGAGGTCCCACGCGTGAGAAATGTGGTGAAGATCGCGCCGGCGATTCCTATGCCCAGGATCATGCCGACGTAGCGCGAGGTGGCCAGAACCCCCGACGCCATCCCCTGACGATTTGCCGGGGCTGCACCCATGAGAGCGCTGTTGTTGGGGGCAATGAAAATCCCCGTACCCAGCCCGGATACACCCAGCGCAAGCCCAACAAATGGCATTGGGGATTCGGGTCCGAGACGCGAGAGCAGGAACAGTCCCGTGCCTAGGAGGGCCATGCCAAAGGCCGAAGGGCGTCTGGTTCCGATGCGGTCGGAGAGGATGCCGCTGATCGGAGAGGCAACCGCCATGATCGCCGGTTGGATCGCCAGCCACCTGCCTGCCGTGCCAGGACTCACCCCGCGCCCCTGAATCAGGTAAAACGGCATCAAGAAAAGAATTGTGTAGATGGGAATGTAATTCAACACCGCGCTGGCCACGCTCATCGAAAACTCGGTCCTGCGGAACAGGCTCAAGTCGAGCAGCGGATGCGATACCCGGCGCTCCAGCGCAATAAACAGAACCAGGAGGACTAACCCTCCCATCAGAAATCCGTGAGTGTAAGGGGACGTCCATCCCCAGTTGTGGCCCTGGTTGAGACCAAACATCAGCGACACGAGGCCAGCCATGAACAAAATAGCACCGGCGAAATCGAACGACTCGCCGTGGCGCTCATGCTCGTCCGCGGGAATGAATTTGATGCAGAGCGCCGATGCCAGCAGACCCACGGGTATATTGATATAGAAGACGGAGCGCCAACTATAGTGGTCGGTCAGCCATCCGCCCAGCATTGGTGCGGAGAGGGATCCGAGGTAGATCATCACGGCTTGCAAGCCGAGCGCCTGGCCCCGTTGAGTGGCAGGGAAGTTGGCCGTCAAGATCGCAGGGGCGGAGGCAAACAGGATCGACGCGCCGAGCGCCTGAATTCCGCGCGCGACAATGAGCGCAGCCACGCTCCACGCCAGTCCACATGCTGCCGAGCCGAGCGTAAAGATCGCGAAGCCAAGGATATACAAACGCTTGTGACCGCGGATGTCGCCCAGCCGGCCAAAAGTCAGCAGCAATCCGCAAACCACCAGCAGGTAAATGGTGACGACCCACTCGACGGTGGCCACGCTGCTGCCAAGCTCGCGATGCACCGTGGGCAAAATAATATTGACCACACCGGAGTCGATACTTCCCATCAAACTGCCGACGCCAATTGCCAGCAGCACCCACCATTTGGGCTGCACTTCAGAGAGAAACTTGCGCGGACTCATCTATCGGTAATCCTAAAAAGCGACAGAACGTAGGCGCTCTGATCCGTACACCCAACGGGTCAGATCAGAGCGCCAATTACATGATCCTCTTAATTCAAAGGTGTCTTGCCGGTGTACTGCAGGATGAACAATCCCCCGGTAAATCGGTCATCGGCGTAAATCAGTCCGCCCTTTCCCACAATCAAGTCGTTCATCTGGATTGCACCGCCCTTGTTGCCCGGAACTTTGGGAGCGAAGTAGGCAATCTCTTTTGGCGCGTTAGGGTTCTCGATGGAATAAATCCTCAGGCCGCCGCCAAACTGTGCTGTGACGACCGTATTCTTCAAGACCTGCGACACCTCAGGCATGTTGTTCAGGTTGATGTTGTGCGAGCCAAATCGGCCGCCGTCTTTGCACAAATCGGCGATATTGGCCGGAGGAGGCATGACCGACAACGGGTAAGGCTGAGTCTCTTTCTTGAAATCGACCACGGTAATCCGCATCGGCCAATCCTTGCAGTTATCCTTGGTCGACTCCTGCGAAGCGATCAGCAGGTTTCGGTCGAGAATCGGCACAATGGTATGCATGAATCCTTCGTTCAAAGACTGCCAGGAAATGCGCGAGACCATCTTGGGTTTTGTCTTGTCCGAGATATCGAGCACAATCAAGCCGCCATCGAGCCATCCGAGATAAGCGCGATCAGGGCGCTCAACCGGGCTCAATCCATCGTGAAGGCGAAACCCGCTGTCAAAAGGATGGACGCGCGCGGGCGGCGCTTCCGTGTCTCCCACCTTGGTACCCGGCAGCCACCAGCGTCCCGCCTCTTTGGGGTTTTTCGGATCCTGCAAATCGACGATCATCAGCATTTGGTCATCGTTCGGGTTCTTCGGAACAAAGTCCTTCGCTCCGGTCGCAAGAAAGGCGTATCTGCCATCGGAAATAGTTAAGTAATGGGTGCCGCGGGAACTTGGCCCCGTCAAATCCATGTACGAAAGCAGCTTCGGGTCGCTGGCGTCGCTGATGTCGTAGACCTTGATGCCGCCGTGCGGTTGCCCCACCTTTTCGCTCTGCCGTGCCACCACCAGGATATTGCCAGTCAGTGCCAGGGAGTTGCAGCGAACGAACGCGGCTTCCACCGGAAGCTGCTTCAAAACCGCCGGCTTGGCCGGATTGGTGACATCAATCACGCTAATGCATTGCGGGCCCGATTCATGGGCCAGAAAGAGCACGGTCTTCGACCCGTACTGTTTGAGGGCCAATCCCTCGCCGCCTTTGCCTGCGCCATTGAGATCTGAGTGTCCTACCAGGCGCAGATTCATCATGTCAGGAAGGTTCGCGGCGAAGGTCGTGGATTGCAGATTCAGCAGGGCAAGGGCGCACAGGCCGATGCGAATGAAATGTTTCATTTCGTGTCTCCCAAACTGGGTTTCGGCACCGCAGGGACGATCATTGCTCCATTGGGCAGAGGCTCAAGTGTTACTCCTGCCGAGTCCGTGACCACTCATCCCAGAGGGCTTCTTATTTTCTTAGCGATGAGCCGGAACACAGTATGACACGGGCAAAGCATAAGGCGAAGAAATGCTTCTTGCCGCCGCCCTCAGGGGGTGCCCCGCATCTGCCTAGTTCGCAGATGTGGGTCTTTAGATCATCCACTCATAAGTTGAGAAAGAGAACTCTTGTTCGACTTCAAGCTGCCTTGCCAAGCGGACCGGCAAAGGAGCTTTCTACGCTAGCGCCGCTATCAGATAGCCTGACTTCCTGTTGGAATGAGCGGCCGGCTGGCCCAAGACCTGCCTCCGATTTAACCTGACCTATTCCAGAGCGGCTGATATCATGTAGGCATACAGATTCATTACAGGAGTTCTTAATGTATCGTCGCATTCTCGCCATAATGGCGTTGCTATGCTGTCTCGCCGCGTTCTCCGCTGCCGATGAAGGCATGTGGCTCTTTAACAAGGCGCCCAAAGAGCAGATCAAGAAAGATTACAATTTTACGGTCACCGACCCGTGGCTTGACCACCTCCGCCTTGGCTCAGTGCGCTTTAACAATGGCGGCTCGGGCTCGTTTGTTTCCGAAGACGGCCTCGCATTCACCAATCATCATGTTGGCCGCGTCTGCCTGCAGCAGCTTTCCACCGGCAAGGTGGATTACATCAAGAACGGTTTCCACGCCAAGACCCAAGCCGAAGAGGGCAAATGCCCCGATCTCGAACTCAATGTTCTGGTTGACATTCAGGATGTGACCTCTGACGTGCAATCCGCAGCCAAGCCTGGCATGAGCGATGCCGAGGGCGCGCAGGCTCAGCGCCAGAAGATGTCTGCCATCGAGAAGGATTGCTCGGAAAAGACCGGCCTGCGCTGCGATATCGTGACCCTTTATGCGGGCGGAATGTACAACCTGTACAAATACAAAAAGTACACCGACGTGCGCGTTGTTTTTGCGCCTGAAGCGCAGATGGCGTTTTTTGGCGGCGACCGCGACAACTTCGAGTATCCGCGCTACGACCTCGACATTACCTATTTCCGTGTTTATGAGAACGATAAGCCGGTACACCTCGCCCACTACTTGAAATGGTCGGCAACCGGTACCAAGGCTGGCGATCTCGTCTTCGTTTCCGGAAATCCCGGCGGCACCGAGCGCCTGCTCACCATGGCTGAGCTGAACTATCTCAAGGACGTTCAAATCAGGTACACGATCGACTCTTTGTCTCGTCGCGATAAAGTGCTGCACGCATTTGCCGCGAAATCGGACGAAAATGCACGCGTCGCGGGAGATGATATTTTTGGCGTCGAGAATTCCCTGAAGGCTTATAAAGGCCGCCTTGGCGGACTCGAAGACAAAGAGTTGATGGGCCAGAAACAGGCAGCCGAGCGGAAATTGCGTGCCGCCGTCAATGCCGATCCCAAACTCAAGGCCGAGTACGGCACCGCGTGGGATGAAGTTGCCAAGGCCGTCGAAGTCCGTAGCCAACTCTTTTACCCGTACTCCTTTGTCGAGAATGCCAGCGGCTTCAATGCCTCGCTGGCGCGCTATGCCCGCACGCTCGTGCGCGTCACCGCCGAAAAGCAGAAGCCCAACCCCCAGCGCCTCCGCGAATACGGCGATGCGCGTCTGCCCTCCCTGCAACAGCGGTTGTTCTCCACCGCTCCCATCTATCGCTCGCTTGACGTAGCGTTGTTAACCGAGTCGCTCACGTTAATGCGTGACAAACTCGGTGCCAACGACGCTAGCGTAAAGCGCGCGCTCAACGGCAAGACTCCCGCCGAAGCCGCCAAAGCATACATCGACGGCAGCAAGCTGGACGATCCTGCCCTGCGCAAGCAGCTTTATGAAGGTGGCGTGGATGCGGTCGCCGCCAGCACCGATCCTCTCATCGTGCTGATGCGCGACATCGATCCCCGCGCTCGCGAACTGCGCAAGCAGTGGGACGACAAAGTCGATGCAGTCATTCGCCTCAACTCGACCAAGATCGCGAAAGCGCGCTTCGCCGTGCAAGGCGCAAATAGCTATCCTGACGCGACTTTCACCTTGAGGCTCAGCTATGGAACCATCAAGGGCTACAAGGCAAACGGTAAGAAGATCGCGCCGTATACCAAAATGGCCGGAGCTTTCAAACATTCCACTGCCAACGGCAACAAAGGTGACTTCGAACTGCCAAAGACCTGGGATGCGGCCAAGAGCAAGCTCGATCTCAATACTCCGCTGAATCTGGTCCACACCTCTGACATCATCGGCGGCAACTCGGGCTCGCCGACCGTGGACAAGAATGGTGAGGTTGTCGGGATCATCTTCGATGGCAACATTGAGTCGCTGCCCTGGGATTTCGCCTTCGACGACCGCCTCGGTCGAGCCGTCTCCGTGGACTCACGCGCCATCATCGAATCGATTCGCAAGATTTATCATGCGGATTCGCTCGCCGACGAGCTAGTCAGCGGGCATCAGAACAAAGCCACCGAAAGCACCGCTGGCGCAGAATAGGCTGCAATTTACTTACTCAACCGGACCGCCTGGGTGAACAACCCTGGGCGGTTTGTTATTTCAGGTCATTATTAGTACTTCCACCCTCCCGGTTGGTGCTAAACCTTGGGCATTGATCTGTTCCAGGGCGCCCCCGACAGGCGTAAACTGTTCTCGTCGTTTACAAGATCACGACTGGGGGATTCCCATGGGTCGCACCAATCTGCGTTCAGCGTTTGTAATTGTTTTCCTGGTTGCTCTCTTCTCTAGTGCACAGCTTGGGGCACAGGCGGCAAAGGCGGAGCAAAACATGCCGACGGCAAAGCCGGTGGAGAATGCCACGCCAGCCGATATTCCGACGTTTACCAGCAGCACGCAACTGGTGCTGGTGCCGGTCATGGTAAAAGGCAAGAGCGGCGAGCACATCGGGGGCCTAGGGCGCGACGCGTTCAAGGTGGAAGAGCAGGGCAAGTTGCGGACGGTGGCGACCTTTGAAGAGGTGAAGCCGGTTGCTCCAGGCGTGAAAGCCACTAGCGTGCAGCGCCTGGAAGGGCGGTCAAATTTCAATTTTGAAGATGCGCCGCGCGGCCACATGACGATCGTTGTGATGGACCTGCTGAATACGCCGTATCTCTACCTGGGCGACGGCAAGCGGCAAATGATTGAGCTGTTGGCCAAGGCTTTGCCAGCCAATGAAGCGACCGTAGTGTTTGCACTGGGCATCCATGGGCTGAGGCAGTTGTACGCTCCAACGGCAGACACCGCAGGACTGTTGGCATCGATGCGGGGAGTGAAGGGGGCGAACGAGATGGCGATGAACGGGCAGCCGGCATCGGCAGCCGAAGCTCTTTCCAACGCCGAGTTCAATATCTTTCACCAATTGGAGGAGGGAGGCGGGCTCCGGGGCGGGCTGCACGCAGGTGGCGACCTGCAGGATACGTCTTGGACTACGCTGACCGCACTGTCGCAGATAGCAAGCGCCTACGACACGATTCCCGGGCGCAAGACGCTCATCTGGGCGAGCGCCGGAATGATTGGCCAGCCGTCGATGGGGATGTCGCGTTGGACCTTGCGGGACAAAATCGAAGATACCTGGCGCGAACTGAACGCCGCCGACATTGCGGTATATTCGGTGGATGTGAGTGGGTTGGCAGGCTTCAATGGCACCCTCACGCGCTATGGCGCCCTGGCTGAGAGGGAGCGTTCGCTGCGGAGCTTTGCCGAGGAGACGGGCGGGAAGTGGTGCGCGGGAACAACTGTGGACATTGAGAAGTGCCTTGTCCGCTCGTTTGACGATGCAGGGTCATATTATTTACTGGGCTACTATTTGCCGGACAACGAACAGAAGCCTGGCTGGCGAAAGCTGAAGGTCAAGGTCGCGTCCGATGGAGCCCATGTGCGGGCGCGCGAGGGTTTTTATGCTTCGGGTGCAAAAGCGGAGACACCGGCGGAACGTCAGCGCAGACTTGTGGCTGCGTTGCAATCGCCGGTTGAGCTGACGGGAGTCCGGTTGAACGTGCGCGAAGTGTCGGCGAGCCCTGAAACTAAAGCGGCTGCGGCAGGAACGTCCCGTCACGAATTTGCAATTGGCGTGTTGGGCGACTCGATCAGGGTGGATGAGCGGAACGGGAACGCCGTGGATCTGTCAGTAGTTGCCGTGGCTTTCGCTCGCGATGGCAAGGAGCGCGGGCACATCGATCATCAGATGACCTCGAAGGTGCCGCCGGAGTTGCTTCAGAAGTTCCGCAAGACTGGGTTGAGCACACGGCAATCGCTCGAATTGGCGAAGGGAAATTACGACATCAAGTTCGCCGTGCGAGACAACCTGACGGGAGAGATCGGCACGGTGGAGTATCCGCTGGAAGTGAAGTGATATCAAGTGGCTTTGAGCCGCCGCTGGGCGGCCCAAGCCCACTCAACGGTTTTCAGCGAGTCGCAGCTAAAGTCTCTTCATCTACCATGCGCAGATTGCGTCCCCGGGTCTCAGGCAACCAGAGAGCTGCTACCACGATCAGCATGTATGCCGTACAGGCACACAGGCCCATGGCAACGGCTAACTTCATGTTGGCCGCGAAAACCCCAACCAGGGTCGGCATGACCGCTCCCAGCGCGCGTCCTGCATTGCCGCACAATCCTTGAGCCGAACCGCGTATGCGGGTTGGGAAAAGCTCAGCCAGGTACGCGCCGGTACCGGCGGCGGTGCCAGACTGCAGAGTGCCGAGCATAAACCCTAATATGAGCGTCACCGTAAGGTTGATTGGCGTCATGGTGTAGATTGCCACCGTGGTCGCCTGGGAAATGGCGATGATGATGAATGTCTTTCTTCGTCCAAGGGCGTCGGCCATCCAGCCGTTGAGGAACGCGCCCGTGAACGTGCCGAGGATGTTCAGGGCAAGGTATCCGCCGACCTTCGCAATCGATAGATGCAGCACTAATTTCAAATAGGCTGGCAGCCATGTGATCATGACGTAATTGCCGCCGTAGATTCCAAACGTCAATAGCGTAGCCTTAAATGTGGTGGCGCGATGGGAGCTTCCAAAAACCTCCCAAATGCTGGCTTTCGCCGTATCGGCGCGCGATTCCTTAAAGACCGGAGCCTCCTCGATGTTTCGGCGGATCCAGAGAACCAGCAGCGCGGGCAGCAGGCCGAGGAAGAAGAATATGCGCCATGCCCTGTCCGGGGGAAGATAAGTGAACAGCGCAGTTGAACAGATCACGGCGAGACCATAGCCAAACGCCCATCCGGCTTGGATAGCTCCGACAACCCGGCCCCGCACTTTCGGGCCGATGGTTTCACTGATCAGAACCGAGCCCACCGCCCACTCGCCGCCAAAGCCGAGGCCTTGCAGACTGCGCGTGAATAAAAGTTCCCAAAACGAATGTGTGAACCCTGAAAAGAACGTGAACAGGGAAAACCAGATGATGGTGATTTGCAGCATTCGTACCCGGCCATAGCGGTCGGCCATAATGCCGGCGATCCAGCCGCCAAAGGCTGCCATGATGAGAACCGCCGTGCCGAGCAGTCCGGCCTGGCCCTTGGTCATCCCCCATAACACGATGAGCGTCGGGAGGGTGAGTGCATACATCTGGGTATCCATGGCATCGAGTCCCCAACCGCTGAAACATGCCCAGAACGTACGCTTTTCGGTCTTAGAAAGCTCTGTAAACCAATCAAACATCTCAACTCCCTTTGTTCCCAATATCTTGGCCAGCGGTCATTCGCGGGCCGCTCGCTTGCACGGCAGAAGCGTCTTTTGTGCGAATCGAAGCCAGCATTCTCCTCGTGAAGGAGAGCTGGATTATTTTAGAGTGTCGACCTTCGGATAAGAAGAAAAAACACAAAGTTCAGCTTCAAAATCGTCCAGTGGCTCCCTACTCACTCCGGTGCGCGACAACGGAGTGGATTGCGAGCAACTGTTCAAGCGTTGCCTTGAGGTCGCCGAGCGGAAGCGCGTTGGCTCCATCGCTCTTGGCGGCGGCAGGATTGTCATGGACCTCCATGAAAATTCCGTCGATTCCAGCAGCCACGGCGGCGCGGCTCAGGACAGGGATGAATTGTGGCTGTCCGCCCGACTGGGTTCCCTGGCTGGGGAGTTGGACCGAGTGGGTAGCGTCGAAGACCACCGGGGCATATTCGCGCATAAGGGCCAAAGACCGCATATCGACGACCAGATTGTGATAGCCAAAGCTGGCTCCGCGCTCGGTGAGAAAGACGCGCTGGTTGCCACTCTCGCGAATCTTTGCCACGGCGTGGCGCATGTCCTGGGGTGCGACGAACTGCCCCTTCTTTACATTGACGGCGCGTCCGGTATGGGCGGCGGCGATAAGTAGATCTGTCTGGCGGCAGAGAAAAGCGGGAATCTGCAGGACATCCACAACCTCTCCGGCCGCGGTGGCCTGAGCTGCTTCATGAACGTCAGTGAGCACCGGAACCTTTACATCCTCGCGGACTTTGCGGAGAATGCGGAGACCTTCGGCAATTCCAGGGCCGCGATAGCTGCTGATGGAAGTGCGATTGGCCTTGTCATAGCTGGCCTTGAAAATATAAGGCACGCCAAGTTCGCGGCAAATGGCGGCGATGGAAGTGGCCATGAAGAGCGCGTGCTCCTCACTTTCAATGACGCAGGGACCGGCGATGAGAAACAACTCCGGGCCGCCTATAGTGACGTTCTGGACAGAGAAGGGCATTTGGAGATTATAAGGTTTCGCGGGGTTTGAGGTTTTGCAGGATTCAAGATGAATTGCGAGAGCTGGAACCGATGATGCAAATGCTGGGGACAATGCAAATGCTGAGGCGGTAAAATATGCCCGTCGTGGTGTAATCTAGTTGGTTCCGTAGAATAGACGCACACTGGAGGAATTCAAGTCGATGAAGGGAAACGCGAAGGTTATTGCCGCTCTCAATGAGGCTCTGCAGGAAGAGCTTTTGGCCATCAACCAATATTTTCTACATTCTGAAATGTGCGAAAACTGGAAGTACGAAGCGTTGGCGAAGTTCATCAAGAAACAGTCGATTGACGAAATGAAGCACGCAGAAAAGCTGATTGAGCGGATTCTGTTCCTTGACGCGACGCCGACCGTGACCGGCCCCACACAGTTGAAGGTGGGCAAGAACGTAAAGGAACAACTTGCCAACGACCTGACGCTGGAATTGGATGCCGTACAACTTTACAACCGGGCAATTAAACTGTCGCGCGATGAGTCCGACAATGCGACCGCCGAATTCTTTCAAGGGATTCTGGAGGACGAAGAAGAGCATGTCGACTGGCTGGAATCGCAACTGCACCTGATCGCAGAGGTCGGGTACGAACGGTACCTATCAAAGCAGATGGGGGATTAGGGAAGTCGCTCTCATTCAGATGCCGGAAGGAGGCCCGGAATACGGGCCTCTTTTCTGCGCGCCAAATTCCGCGCTCCATTGTGAAGGGTTCAGGAAGAAGCCGGCAGAGCAGCAGCCAACAGGAAGAAAACCACGGGGAGAAGTCACTCTCTCCCCGTGGTTTGTAAGTTGTCGTCAGGCGCAGTATCGCGCGTTCTTCGGGTGCTAGATGCCGCCAAAACACAGGTACTTGATTTCCAGAAATTCCTCGATGCCAAACTTCGAGCCTTCGCGTCCAAGGCCGGACTGCTTCACTCCGCCGAAGGGCGACACTTCGTTCGAGATCAGGCCTGCATTGATTCCGACGATTCCGTATTCGAGCGCCTCGGCCACGCGCCAGACCCGGCTGATATCCCGCGAGTAGAAATAAGCTGCAAGTCCGAAAACCGTGTCGTTCGCCATGCGTATGGCGTCTTCTTCGTTATGGAACGAGAAGAGAGGCGCAACCGGGCCGAATGTTTCCTCCGTCGCTACCGCCATTTCGGTGGTTACATCGGCCAGCACGGTGGGCTCAAAATAGGTTCCGCCACGGGCGTGCCGCTTGCCGCCCGTTACTACGCGCGCGCCCTTTGATACGGCGTCGGCAATGTGTGCTTCCACTTTTTCAACCGCGGCTTCATCGATAAGCGGTCCCTGGGTTACGCCGGGCTCCATGCCGTTGCCGACTCTTAGCTGTTTTACTTTCTCGACGAGTTTGGCGGAGAAGGCTTCGTACACTCCATCTTGAATCAGGAAGCGGTTGGTGCAGACGCAGGTCTGTCCCGTGTTGCGATACTTGGAGGCAATAGCGCCCTCGACCGCTGCGTCGATGTCGGCATCGTCGAAGACGATGAATGGGGCGTTACCGCCCAGTTCCAGCGAAACTTTCTTGATGGTCGCGGCGCACTGCTGCATCAGCAGAGCGCCTACCGCAGTGGAGCCCGTGAAGGTCAGCTTGCGGACTGTCGGATTCGAAGTGAGCTCGGCCCCAATCGCCTTGGTATCGCCGGTAATCACGTTCATCACGCCCTTGGGAATGCCGGCGCGTTGGGCCAACTCCGCCAGCGCGAGAGCGGAGAACGGCGTGAGCCCCGCGGGCTTAATCACCACTACGCATCCGGCTGCAAGCGCGGGAGCTACCTTTCGAGTGATCATTGCGACGGGGAAGTTCCACGGCGTAATCGCGGCGCAGACGCCAATCGGTTCCTTCAGCACCATGAGGCGCTGGTCGTTTCGTTGCTGGGGGATCGTGTCGCCATAAACTCGCTTCCCCTCTTCCGCAAACCAATCGACGAACGACGCACCATAGACGATCTCGCCCTTTGCTTCGGCCAGTGGCTTGCCCTGTTCGGCGGTCATCAACTTTGCCAGGTCATCTTGGTTGGCCAGCAGCAACTCATACCACTTGCGCAGAATGGCTCCGCGTTCCTTGGCGGTATGCGCACGCCATGCCGGCCAGGCAGCGTCAGCGGCTTCAATGGCGCGGCGCGTCTCGGCTGTGCCCATTTTTGGAACGCGGCCCAAGACGCTTCCGTCGGCTGGGTTTGTCACTTCGATAGTTGCCTTGTTGTCGGCGTCGAGCCACTCTCCATTGATGTAGCACTGCTGGCGAAATAGGCTGGCATCCTTCAGCGTGATCCCGGTTTCAGAGACAATCATAATTCCCCTTTTCAATCGTCCGGAGCAGATTAAATCTGTGTTCCGGCGTGGTTCTGAAGCGTGAATTGCGATGTTATGCTTTGCCTCGTTGGACCGTCAATCTACGTCCGGAGAAAAATGCGGAGAGAGCGAAAACGTTATCGGCAGCCGGGTGCCGGGTGTCCCACCTTCACGTCGTGCAGTTCGACGTTAAGGTGGGAAGCAATCCCGTTAACCTTTGCAATGGTGTGGCTTCTGCAGTTGAACTTCCGCTTGCTTCTCCCCCGCCTGTTCGTCGGATACACCCTTCATGCAATCGCTTCAGGGAAAAACCGTCTATTGCCTCAATGTCCCGCCGTTTGAACCAACGCGGCGAGATTCAGTCCTGCTGAGGTGCTCTCCGTGATTCCAAGATAGTCGTCCACTGTTTTCGTCGTCAGAGCCAGGCTCGAGGCGATTTGAGCGACGCTTTGCCCTTGATGCTTTAGCAATTTTGCCTGGGCCGCAACCGAGACTTCCACCTTATCCTCGGGAGATTTCGCCACGGCAGGTGCTTTTGCCGTGCTGTCATTTGTTGCCGAAACTGGCGAAACACGAGCCGCTTGCACCAGGGACTCTACTGAATCTAAGGTCATATCCGGACCTCACTCTTTCTCCAAGTAAGATCGGCAGGGCCTCGTTCGAACTTTAGCCCTCCCCGCCGGGAGCAAGGTTAGTGCTTGCCTGCTCCCTGCGGGCGGAGGTACTGATTCCGCTCATCGGGCGATGCTTGGGCGAGGCGCTTGGCCCGGTGCTGATAACTGGCGTGAATGAAACTGAGGAAGAGCGGATGCGGCTCCAGCGGCTTCGACTTGAACTCGGGATGGAATTGGCAGCCGAGGAAGTAAGGGTGATTGGGAAGCTCGACAATTTCAACGTAGGTTCCGTCGGGCGAGTTTCCGGTAATGCGGAGTCCCGCGCCGGTTAACAGTTGCTCGTACTCGCGATTGAACTCGTAGCGATGGCGGTGGCGTTCGCTGATTTCGGCCTTGCCGTACGCCTGAAAGGCTTTGGAATCTGCGTCGAGTCTGCAATCCCACGCACCAAGGCGCATGGTGCCGCCGAGTTCCTCTACTCCACGCAGTTCGCGCAGTTTGTAGATGACGCGGTGAGGCGTGGCGGGATCGAATTCGCTCGAATTGGCGTCATCCAGTCCGCAGACGTTGCGGGCGAACTCGATACATGCCGTCTGCATACCGAGACAAATACCGAAGTAGGGAACATTATGTTCGCGCGCAAAGCGGATGCCGTTGAGCATTCCGGCGATGCCGCGTTTGCCAAAGCCGCCGGGTACGAGGATTCCGTCGAAGCCGGTGAGCTGCGATTCGTAGCTGCGGTCGTTCTTGTCCTTGGGTTCCAGTCCTTCGGCTTCAATCCACTGCACATTGAGCTTGAGGTTGTAATTCAACGCGGCGTGGACCAGCGCCTCTTTTAGCGATTTGTAAGAGTCCTCGTATTCGACATATTTGCCGACGATTCCGATGAACACTTCGTCCTGCGGATTGTAGGCGCGATGAACGAGCGCCTCCCACTGGCTCATGTCGGCGTCTTTGGCATCGATGTGCAGGTACTTGAGCACAAGCTTATCGACGCCTTCCTGGGCGAAGGAGAGTGGGCACTCATAAATGCTGGCTACGTCCCGGGCGGTGATCACGGCGCGCTCTTCGAGATTGCAGAAAAGGGCGATCTTGCTCTTCATTTCCTGCGGCAGGAAACGGTCAGTGCGGCACAGAAGAATGTCCGGCTGAATTCCAATCGAGAGCATCTCCTTCACCGAGTGCTGGGTCGGCTTGGTCTTCAGCTCTCCGGCGGCGGCGATGTAGGGGACAAGGGTGACGTGGACGAAAAGAGTATTTTCGCGGCCAAGCTCCTGGCGCATCTGGCGAATGGCTTCGAGGAAGGGAAGCGATTCGATATCGCCGACGGTTCCACCGATTTCGCAGATGACGATATCGACATCGTGCGAAATTTTCTTCATCGCGGCCTTAATCTCGTTGGTGACGTGCGGGATGACCTGCACGGTTTTGCCGAGATAATCTCCACGGCGTTCCTTGGCGATAATCTGCTCGTAGATGCGTCCGGTGGTCAGGTTGTTGTCGTGCGTAAGTCGGGCATGGGTGAAGCGCTCGTAGTGTCCCAGGTCGAGATCGGTCTCCGCGCCATCGTCGGTGACGAAAACTTCCCCATGCTGAAAGGGCGACATGGTTCCGGGATCGACGTTGAGGTAGGGATCGAACTTCTGCAGGGTGACTCGTAGACCGCGGCTCTCCATCAGGCAGCCGATGCTGGCAGCGGCCAGGCCCTTGCCGAGAGAAGACACGACGCCGCCCGTTACAAAGATGTACTTTGCTGACATATCGTCCTCGTAACCAGGTTGTATTTGAGTTGGTGAATTTGGGAGGGATGCACAATCAATTTTCTACGAAAATGGGTTTGTGAGCAAGCTGCAATAGCCGAGAAAATCACAAAACACTCAAAAGCGGAAGAAAGCATGGGCGTCCAAACGCACCTTCGATGGTATCTTGTGAAGCTGGGTTACGGACTTGGTTGCGGATATGAAGCGGAAAATATTGTCTGTCGCGTTGCAAGCTATGTCTCGGGTATTGAATAGGTTGGCTGTCGTAACGTTGATCGTGTTGCTGCTCGGAACTCAGGCATTTCCGCAAGCGGTAAAGCGGCTAATTCTGACCGACGGCAGCTTCCAGACGGTGATCGAATGGAAAAAAGAAGGCGACCGCCTGAAATATTTCAGCGCCGAGAGAGGCGAGTGGGAGGAACTCCCCGTGTCGCTGGTGGACTGGAAGGCGACCGATGAGTGGAATTCCGAACGCGACAAGAGCACAGCCGAAGAAATGAAACAGGTGACCGCCGAAGAGGTCGCGGCGCGCAAGGAAGCAATGTCAAACACCCCGCTTGTGGCTCCAGAGCTGCGCTTGCCCGCTGAGGGCGGAGTATTTTTGCTGGAAGAGCTGGCAGGTAAGCCCGTGCTGAGTAAGATCGATGCGAACAAGATTCAGGCGAACAATAGCACTGGAAAAAACATGTTGCGCAAATCGATTATCCCCATTGCAAGCCAGATCCAGACCATCGAACTGAAAGGCGCAGCGGCCAAGGTGCGCGTGCATGTGCCATTGCCTGCAATCTATGTGGATATGGATAACGATCAGGGGGTAATTCCCGGAGACAGCTTCCGCATCGTGCGGCTCGAGCGCAAGAAAGATCTGCGGGTGCTGGCAAAGAACAGGTCGTCAATCACCGGGGCACAGAGCGTGACGGAAAAGTTTCTGCTTTCGCGGGCGGAAAAATTCAGCGGCGATTGGTGGAAGGTGATTCCGCTGGAAGACCTTACGCCGGGCGAGTACGCAATCGTGATCTCGGCTCCGGGAGACGATGGAAACGGGGCAGTGTGGGATTTCGGGGTCGATAAATAAGCGGCTTCTTCACGATTCAAATCTGCAGAAGAAATCTGGGAGATTACATTTTCGTCGTCTGGAGAGACGAAGCCGCTCGCGTAGCCGAAACCAGAGTATATGCGGCGCTAATCAGCAGGATGATTGCAGTTCCAACGGCCCCGAATCCGGCGATATTCTGACTGCTAAGCAATGTTGCAGTTCCAATCGACCAGAGAACCAGCAGCGTGCCCGTAACGTAGTGCGCCCGATACTGAAAGAGTCGGGCTAGCGGGAAAAGATGAAGTCCGACGATGGTCGCGATCACTGGGACTATGTAGGCTACCTGATGAAAAATATTCAAGAGAACGACGGCGAGAATGATGGCGGTCCACTGAATGCCATTGACCCGGCCAAAAGTTCGCTTGTACTGGCGGCTGCGCTCTTCATCTTGAGCTTCCGGAGGAGTCGAGGGAACTCGCCGCAACAGCATCAACGCTGGAATTACCAGTGAAACCAAGGGTGCAGCCACGGCGAAAACGAAGGTTGCCGCGTTGAGACGATGCATGGCGGATAGCCCCGCACAGAGCCAGAGTGCGCCAAATCCGGCAAAAAACAAGACTCCGGTCGCACGTCCAGAGATCGCTTGCAGTGTCTGGTTCTGATCTTCCTGCTTCATTTTGCAAAACTCACGCGTTATACCGTCGGTCCCTCGCCACAGACGGCAATGCCGTCGCGGGTGGTGTTCTTGATCGTATACATCATTTCATCAGCCGCGCGGATGAGGTCGTGGGCGTTTCGGGCATCGTCGGGGAAGCTGGCTACTCCCATGCTGCAGCGGATATTAAGGTCGAGACCGTCACCCAGGTGGAAGCGGGTGTTGCGCATGATGTCGATGAGGCGGCGGGCCACAACGAGCGCGGAATGTTTGCTGGTCTGGGGCAGCAGGACGACGAATTCATCGCCGCCATAGCGGAAGGCGTAATCGATGAGCCGGAGGTGGCTCTTGATGGATGCGCCAATTTCAAAGAGCAGTCGGCTGCCGATGAGGTGGCCGTGATTGTCATTCACCAGTTTGAAGCGGTCGAGATCGAGGAAGAGGACGCTGAACTCATAGCCGAAGCGGGTGGAGCGGTAAAGCTCGGCTTCGATGGTGTTGTAGAGATGGCGGGCGTTGTACAGTCCAGTACAGTCGTCGGTGATCGTCAACTCCTGGATCTTCTCGACGGCGTGCGCGTTATCGATGGCAATCGCGGCATAATCGGCCAGCGCCTGCAGCAGCATGAACTGATCGTTGCCAAAGCTGGACATCTCGA
>Ga0302320_10003671_pt1 | contig 35443 bp, 35 predicted proteins | sample Bog_T0_3_FD_202130 | JGI IMG/M metagenome (GOLD analysis project Ga0302320, IMG submission 202130) | Peat permafrost microbial communities from Stordalen Mire near Abisko, Sweden - Bog_T0_3 | ecosystem: Environmental > Terrestrial > Soil > Wetlands > Peat | place: Sweden: Abisko, Stordalen Mire...
GACTTTGAAAATCGTTGCTTCGATATCGATCTTTCTGGCACCACCTCAGGGGTGCACTTTTTCCTTTGAATTTTTACCGGTGGTCTGCGCTATGCTCCGACCACCGGCTACTAGCTTTGACGCCTCCTGCGTCAGGGAATTTTAGGATGAAACCATCTTACCCCTAACCCTCTCCCCGCGGAGGGGCGCGGGGATCCACTGGTGGGCAAGCGCTAAATCTGACCACTTACTGCTTCTGCAGCTGGTAGGTCACGAGATATAGTTTGGTGCCCGGGAGGCTCTTGAACTCAGCAGGGCGTTTTGCGCCGGAAAGGTCATAGCAGATGCGGAGGGTGCCGGCTTTGATTTCGTAAATTGCGGGGAATGTTCTGCCACGATTCGGTCCTTCGGTGCCGATCACGGTCATGCTCTTGGGACTGGTGGTGGAATCGATGGTGTAGGTGCCGCGGTCAGGAGCTTCCCCGACAAAAACCTCATACTTACCCTGGTCCAGCTTCAGGCTAATAGTCTGCAAGATTTCCCCGGCCATGGGTTGGCCGGCCAATTCCGCCTTGATGGGCTTCCAATTGCCCTGCACCGCCCTGGCGTCGTCGAGGGAGTCGGCGGCCAAAACGTTGAGCGAAGCGCCAAGAACAAGAGTGGCGCAAACATAGACAAGATTGATGATATTTTTCATGCGGGGCAGAGTCGTTTGGGTTGTGAGGTGTTTCCGGCGGCCGGTGGGAACACCGGCTTCGTAGCGGGGGCGCGACGCGGCGGGGTCTTTGACGGCCGTGCTGGTAGAAAATGCGTCAAGGTCCATTTTAATCATTTTCTTTGGTTCCAATTTAGGGTCTCATTTTGAGGGCAGCGTCTTTCTACCATATCCGGGTTGGCGCAGCTTGACAAATCTTGCGAAACGCGCAAAAAAAATCCGGCGGCAAGTCCCTCGCTTACGTGGAGCGGGTCAACCGCGCCATTGACTTCATCCTTCAGAATCTCGACCAATCGCTCAAGCTCGAAGTCGTTGCCCGGGCCGCGTGCTTCTCCCCGTTTCACTTTCACCGGATCTTCCGCCTGCTGGTGGGCGAGTCCCTCAACGACTTTGTGAAGCGAGTGCGCCTCGAACGCGCGCTCACTCAGATGTCGCGAAAGCGGCGCGCCTCCCTCACCGACATCGCCTTCGCCTGCGGGTTCGGATCTTCCACCGACTTCTCCCGCTGTTTCAAGGAGCGCTACGGTGTGCCACCGAGCCGTTTTGACGTGGACTCCTTCCGGTTAAAACAACGAGAAGAATGGGAGCTAGCGGTCATTGATCCCCAACAACGAAATCTACTAAAACGATTGCCGCCCGGAACGAATCGTGATGGCTTTACGGTCCGGCTCCGGAAGCTCCCGCCACGGCAGGTGGCCTATGTCCGGGTCCAGAACGCATTTGGCCCGGGCGCGGTGGAGCACGCGGCCGAGAGGATGGTCCAATGGGCGGAGGCTCGCGGTTTGGCGGAAGGACAATGGCTGGGTTACATGTGGGACGATCCGGAAATCGTCGCGCTTGAGCGCTGCCGCTATGACGTGGGGCTGGTGGTATCCGAAATGACGCCCGAAGGCGAAATCGGTCGGATTGAATTTCCAGCCATGCAGCTGGCCGAAGTCGAGGTTCGCGGCGGCATTGATCTGGAGATGCGCGCACTGGATTGGCTCTTTGGCACGTGGCTGCCGGCCAGCGGATTCGTGCCCACGGACCAGCCTTGTTTCGAAGCCTGGTTGGGACGCCCTTTCGCCCAGGGGAAACAGCGCTTCGAACTTCTGCTCCAGATTCCTATTGAAAGGGCTTAAGGCCGAGTTTTGGAATGGATGAAGGGGTTGTTACCGATTGACCGATCGGGAGGAGGACTATGGGCGTTATGCAGGTGATGGCAGGTGCCCGCTATTTGCCACAGCCTTCGGGGTGGATTGTTTGTGGGAGACGGAAATAAATAAGTAAAACGCCCCCCCTCCCCATGAACCTTAGAAGTGACTATTTATTATCAACAAACTTACGCAATCTCACTCCTCACCCTCTCCCCTCGGAGGGGCGAGGGGATCCGATGGTTGGCAATGCTGGAGGACTTGATTGGTCGGTCGAGAAAGTGCGGGCGACGACGGCGCGCACGGAGTGACGCGCCCTACCTTCGCGGGGCAACGAGAGTCAGGTTTCGCTCTTTTCGGCGGCGTCCAGGCAGGTTTGTAATTGTTGGGCGAGTTCGTCCACGACCGGCGGGGTGAAGAGGCCGGCTCGGTTGCCGGGCAAGTTGATGATCTGGGAAGCCTGGGCGTGGCGGCGCAGGATCAGGCGCCGGTCTTCACCGGGAAATATTGTATCGACGGTCAAAAATATGGTGACCAATCCCGGATAGAATCCCGGGGAATATTGGCGGTTGGCGCGGCTATTCATGTGGGAGACGAACCGGCGGTAAGCGGGCAGGCGGCGGGCGGATTGCCCAAGACCGGCGGCGCGGAGGGCGCGCCAGCGGAGGATGCGAAAGCCGTCCCGCACCGGGTTGCGGAAGGGCGCGAAGAATCGCTCTTTGAAATTGTGATCCTCCCAAAGTTTGTAGGGATGAGCGACATCCAACAGGGCGAGCAGGGCCACCTTTTTTCCCTGACGCAGGAGCCTTTGCGCCAACTCCAAGGCGACCAGTCCGCCCATGCACGTGCCGCCCAGAAGGTACGGCCCGGTCGGATCTTGAGCGCAGATTTCCTTAAGATAGCGGTCGGCCATCGCAGGGACACTCATGACCGGCCAGGCTTCCCCGTTCATACCCACGGATTGCAAGCCGTAGATGGGGCGGCCGGAGAGCCGGCGGGCGAGCGGGCCGAAACCGGTCACGTCACCCTGCCCGCTGTGAACGAGGAAAAGCGGCCGTCCGGCGCCCTCCTGGCGCAGCACAACCAGCGGGCGTGGAGAACGGATGACCACGTGGCCACCGATGACCGCAGCAAGTTTTTCCACGGTACTATGCTCGATCAATATGGAGGGAGGCAGCGAGGCACCAAAGGTCTGCTCGATGTGGAGCAGAATCCCCATGGATTGAAGGGAAGTTCCGCCGAGGTCAAAAAAGTCCGCCTGCCGGGCGATCGGGGTAACTCCCAGAACCGCTTCCCAGATTTTCGTCAAGCGTGATTCCACCAGGTCGCGCGGGCGCTCGCTGCGGGAAAGTTTCTGGCGCGACTCAACGGGCGGCGGCAAGGCCAGGCGATCGATTTTGCCGTGGGCGGTCAATGGAAATTTGTCCAAAAAAATAAAATGGGCTGGCACCATGTACGCGGGCAAGGTTTGACGCAAGCCCCGGCGCAAGAGATCTGGGGCGGCGCCTACCGCAGGACGAAGAAGCAGATAGGCCAGCAATTGATTGTCGCCATTGGGAAGCGTACGGGTGGTGACAAAGGCGCTGGCGACGGCGGGCTGCTGTTCCAACGCATCACGAATTTCCGACAGCTCGACGCGGTACCCATGAATTTTCACCCGCGCATCTTTTCGGCCGACAAAATTCAGGGAACCGTCCGGGAGCCGCTGTCCCAGATCACCACTCCGGAATTCGCGCAGACCGGTGGCGGCATCGACGACCAAAAACCGCTCGGACGTGAGCGATTCATTGCGCCAATAGCCGGGGGAAAGATAATGGCTCTGAACCAGCATTTCACCGGTTTCACCCGGGGGCGCTTCAATACCCGCCTCATTGAGCAAGCGAACCCGCATTCCCAAAGCTTCGAATCCCACCGGCAGGCGGTTTTCAGTGGCGTCGCCTTCCGTAAGAAACGGGCATTGCGCAATATTGCCGGTCTCGGAGGAAGACAGGCAATTGAGCAAAACGCACCGGTGGGAAAAATGTTTTTTAAACACGGCCAGATGGCTGGCGGCGGCCCGCTCCGCACCGAACCGGACCAGCCGGATGTCGGGAAAGGAATCCGCCGCCGAGAGGCAACTGGCTAAATTGCCAAAGACGGAGGGGGAGGAAATATAGACGCTGACCCGGTTTTCCTTCAGCCAACTTTTCAAAATGCCCGGGCCTTTTTCCGCAAGGGGAAACGGCAGGAGGGCGGCGGCATTGAGCAGCGCGCACCAAATCGTGGAGACGCCCTGCCCGCCGCTGGGCGAACTGAGCAGGACGAAGCGGTCGTCCGGAGAGAGATTCATTCCCTGAGAAAATCGAACCGCGTTGTGGACAATATTGCGATGGCTCTGCATGACGCCTTTGGGGCGGCCGGATGAGCCCGAGGTATAAATCAGCCAGGCCAGCGCGGAGGGAACAATTTCAAGGCGGGGCGCCTGCGCGGAAAACGAGTCCTGGTCCCCAAAATGAATAATGATCCGATTTTCTCCGGCAATTTGACGGGCAAGATCTTCATTGGCCGAGTCGACGAGCAGGCAATCCGGCGCGGCATCGTCCAGGACTTGTTGCAAACGCGCCGGAGGATCGCCGGAATTCAAAACGACCACGACGCGTCCGGCCTTGAGTACGGACAGGGCGGCGGCAACCAGCGGTGCGTCGTGCCGGAACAATAGCGCGACACGCCCGCCGATGGCGCCGCCCGCGGCAAGCACGGCATGAGCCAACTGATTGGTGAGCGAGTCCAACCGGGCGTAGCGGAGCTGCCCATTGGTTCCCACAATGGCGGTCCGGTCTGGATGAGCGCCGGCGAGTTGATGGAAACGGGCGGGGATGGAAATCTCCGCTTCAGCCAGGATCCCGGGTTCCGCAGAGGGTTCGTCCGAAATATTTTCACATCCGGCCGGGATCGTTTCGCCGGCCAGCGCACTTTGGGCTAAATGAGGATTATTCCCGCTCATGGCGTTTTCCGATTTGTGGGGCCGGGGTAAACGGCTTGCATACGGGTATAAAAAAGTCGATCGGCCTCACCGTGTTCGGGCGCGCCCAAGCCCGACATCTTCCAGCCACCGAAGGGCAGCGTCACATCCACACCGGCGGTTGCGGAATTGATTTTCAACATGCCGGCCTGGGCTCCGGCGAGGAATTGTTTCTGACGTTCCGCCGAATGGCTGAACAAGGCAGCGACCAAACCATGACGGACGCCGTTGCATAGGGCCAAGGCTTCGTCAAAGTTCCGGGCGCGCTGGACGACGAGCAAGGGGCTCATAGTCTCCTCCTGAACCAGCGAATGGTCCGGGTGATCACACCCGGCGATGGCGGGCAAAGCGTAGGTTTTCCGCCCGAGGAGGGATAAATCCCCACGATCTTCAAACAGGATTTCCAGCCGGTGGGCGGCGCCGGAATCCCGCGCCTGCCGGACCAGGGCGCGGTGTTCATCGGCCTTAGCCGGATGAATTAACGGACCGATGTCGGTGGAAGGGTCCAAAGGATCGCCCCAGTTTAGTTTTCCGGAGGCGACTTTCAGTTCGCGCCAAAATGCTTCGAAGATGGCGGCGCTGACGACCACCCGCCGGTTGGCCGTGCAACGCTGGCCAGCGAAACCAAAGGCACCCCAAGTGATCTGCGCGGCGGCGGCCGGCAAATCCGCATCGTTCCAAACGATGGCGGCGTTGTTTCCGCTCAGTTCCGCCTGCAAGGGCAGGAATCGGCGGGCGCAAATTTCCTGGATGGCATGACCGGCCTCGGCCGAACTGGTAATGGTCACAGCATTGATTTGGTTATCGGCGGCCAACGATTGCGCGGTGATGTGATCGCCGGTCACCATTTTAACCGCGTTGCGGGGAACGCCGGCCCGGCGCAATAATTTCAGAATGGCTGCTGATATTTTCGTGGCGGCTGGGGCGGGCTTCCAAACGACCGTATTGCCATAGAGCAAAGCCGGGGCGATTTTGCCCACGGGTATGGCCACGGGATTATTCCAAGGGGAAATGAGGGCGACCACACCCAGCGGTTCGTGACGAACGATGCCACCGGCCTCGGGTTGGGAAAAATCGAACGCCGCCGCGCGCCGAATCACGTCCCGCACATTGGCCGCCGCCCGCCGGATCTCCTCGGCGCCTTGAGAAACGGGTTTCCCGATCTCCACGGCCATTTGCCGAACCAGTTTCGGGCCAGCGGCCTCGAGCAGCAAGGCGGCCCTGGTCAAAATTTGACAGCGCGATTTCAGTCTTACCCGCCGCCATTTTTTCCATTCTGCCTGAGCGGAACCGGTCGCGCGCGCGACTTCGGCCGGGCCAGCGACGGGAATTTCGAACAGAACTTTTGCGGGATCGCGCGGGGACCGGTGTTGGATTTTGGACGGAGCCGCACCGAGCAATCGGGACACAATTTCCGGACCGGGGAGGAATTCAACACCACGTTCGGCCAGCCAGCGACGGGTGGCGGCCGCATACACGGGATCGTTGCTGGCCACGGCGTTGCTGACGACAAAGGTATCCAATCGCCGTTCGAGGCCTTCGGTGGCGACGGCGCGAACGCAGGTATGCAAATGCACACCGGCAACGATGAGGGTATCGCACTTGATCTCCTTGAGGGCCGCGGCGAGTTTACCGCTGGCGAAACCATTGAAGCCGGTTTTGTGGACGACGATTTCGTTCTTTAACGGTTCCAGCGCAGCGGGTGTTTGGTGACCGTCCGTCCCGGCGACGCAGAGCCAGCGGTTGGATTTTTGCCAGTGCAGCAGCCGCTGGTCATGCTCCCGCGTCACCGTCGTCCAAATGTGAATGACGGGAATCCGGTGCTGGCGACCGAGTTGCAACAGCTCCGCCGCATGGCGGACGAGAGATTCCCGGCCGGGTTGAAGCCCCGCGGCGCCCAGAAAATCGCCCTGCAAATCGACCAGTAGGAGGGCAGGCTTCATGCGGAGGGGACGGTCTCGGCGAGCTGATAGATTTGCTCCACGACTTTTTCGGTCATGGCTTTGGTCCCGACGATCGGGCAGTCCGGTTCGGCCAGGTCGGCGGTGCGCCAACCCGCGCGCCAGACCGCGGCCAGGGAGTTTTCGATCAGCGCCGCCGCTTCCGCCAGGCCAAAGCTCTCGCGCAACAACATGGCGAGCGAAAGGATTTGTCCGCCGGGATTGGCCACGTCCAGACCGACGAGATCGTGGGCGCAACCATGATTGGTTTGATAGACGCCATGGCCATGCGGATCGAAATTACCGGAGAAAGTCACGCCGCGGGAGGAAACGAGCACCCCGCAGATATCAGCGATCACATCGCCGAACAGGTTGGGGGCAACGATGACATCGAAGCGCGCGGGATTTTGGATCAATTCGTAAGCGACGAGGTCGATGTTCATGAATCGGGTGGTGATGCCGTAACGGTTCGCCATGGCATTGCCCACGTCACGCCAGAGAGCGGTGATGGTGGGCACGCCGCCATCCTTGACGATCACGTAGAGTTCGCCCCGGCGCCGGGCGGCCGCGCGGGCCGCGACCTCAACCAGGCGATGAACTTCCGGCTCGCTGTAACTGAAGGAGTGCTCGGCAATCCGACCGGTCGGCGTGGCCCGATCGCCCCATTGGCCTTGATAGACGCCGCCGATATTGTCGCGGACGACAAGCATATCCACGCCTTTTAGAAATTGCGGGCAGAGCTTGCCGGCCCGCGCCAGCTCCGGAATCGGTCGTACTGGAACGAACTTGCAGAACAAGTCAAAGCGGCGGCGCAAATCGTAGACGTAGCGGCCACCGCCCGGGCCGTTTAAAATGGCGCCGCCCAGCCGGAAAATATCAGCGCAAAATTCGACGGTATCTTCGGGAAGCCATTCGCCGTGTTCTTTGATGGCATCCTCACCAATCAGGCCGCCGAACCGAATTTCGAACTTCAGGTCCGCCACCGCCTCCACTGATTTCAGGACGGCGAGGGCGGCGGAAACGACGGAGGGGCCGATGCCGGTTCCCTCCAAAATGCCGATGAGGAGCCGTGATTCAGCAAGGAGCGGAGGGGATGCCGGTTTCTTTTTGTCCAAAAAGGATACGAGTCGGGTGGTATTGCTCATGGTACGATCTCCTGTTCCGGCCATGCCGACGGGTATGGCTGTGATAAATTGACGTCCGGGACAAAATGAAGCAAGCCTGAAGATGAATGAGTTGTAATTTTTTAAGCGAAAGGCACTAATAGCGGGTGCGGACCTGATGGTGGAAGAAACTTTCGTGTGTGGCGAGTATGCGGACCGGCGTCAAGGTTCAGGGCGGTGCCGGTCTTACAGACCTTTGGGGGCTTTGGGGGGCAAGTTACCTGGGCCTGCGCTCGTCGGACTCGCTCCAGCGCAAGCTATCAAATTACGGGCCTTCAGCTCTAATTCTTCCCGTCCGACAATTGGTTCCAATCTTTGGTCGGAGGCTAGAGGGAACATCCAAGCTTTGCGGGGCAGCGTCATGTTTTTAACCCATTCAAATGGAGAATGTTCCACATTCAGTTTTTTAGAAGGCCGCCGCGTTGGCAAATCCCAATATATTTCGAATGTCCGACCGGAGGCCTATAAATCCGGTTCAAGGGTTCAATGCGCGAACTTTTTCCGGGAAATATTTCGCCCAAGGAGAAGGAGCCCCGCCACCCGGGTATAAGTTATGTTGGCGGTGGTCGAGGCAGCTTTACCAGCGGCCATCGTTCATTCGGCGTTTAAATTTTCCAATGCCGATCGCAGGGTCGGGAAATCAAAAGTGAAACCTGACTCGGTTAGGCGTTTGGGTACGACGCGACGGCTTTTGATGATGAGTTCGGTCTCGGTGCGCAGGAGGAAGGCGCCGATTTCCAACATCCAACGGGCGGCGGGAAGGCCGAATGGAATTCCAACGACTTGGCGAAACGTTTTCATCATTGCCTCATTGGGGACGGGATTGGGCGCTGCAACGTTGACCACGCCACTCAATTCGTGGTGGGAGACTATCCATTCAATGGCCCGGCAAAAATCGGCTTCGTGAATCCAGGAAACGAATTGGCGGCCGGAGCCCATTTTGCCGCCCAAGCCACACCGGGCCAAACGCCGCAACATCGGGAAAACGCTGTTGGCGCCTGGCCCTAAAACCATGGCGGTGCGCAGGGCCACTTTTCGGGTTACGGGAGCGTCCGCTTCATTCAATGCCCGTTCCCACTCGGTGGCCACATGAATGGAGAACGCATCTCTTGAGTCGGGCGAGGCGGCGATAACGCCAGCTTCGTCCCACGCGGGACCGAAGGTATGTTGATAGATGGTCGCAGTGCTGGCATTCAACCAAACGAGCGGCGGCCTTTGGCATCGGGCGATCGCTGCGCCGATGGCCCGGGTTGGCTGCACGCGCGAATCCAATATCAGCTGGCGATTTTCCGAATTATACCGGCAGTTGACTGACCGGCCGCAGAGATTGATGATCGCTTGAGCACCTTCCAATTCGGACGTCCAATCGCCAAGAGTGCGGGCGTCCCAGGCAATTTCCCGGATGCCAGGTTCATGGGTTGAGCGAGGCGTCCGCGACAGGATGGATACGGCATAACCGGATCCTTGCAAATGTTTAACCAGAGCTCTACCGAGAAAACCTGTTCCGCCGGCGAGAACAATGCGTTTCATAGCGGTCCTTCGATGCGCGGCAGGGTGCGCCAGTCGTGTTCGATATTTTCCATCAAGAGGGCGCAATCCAAATGAATGGCGCCAGCGGGGACGCGATAGTTGATCAACATTCGGCGATCGATCGTCCCACGAATGGCGGGCAAAATGGTCTTCATAAAGTCAGGGCAGATCGAGGAAGGGGATTTTACGGCCGGGAGGATGTTTGGAATTTTTCGCGGGAGGAGCCGGTGGATTCACGACGGGCTTTGGTTTGCGCAAGTGCGGCATCAGTTTCAGGCGGCGCCAGAACTTCGCGAGAGGGAATTGGGTAGTCATTGGGCACCGCCTTTCCAAGCGGCCCAGGCATAGACCATCGGTAAATAGGCAAAGACGAGGTTGGTCAGGTGATAACCCAGCCGCCAAAGACCGTTGGTCAAATAAGGGCGAACATCGAAGACAAAGGTGGCCGCGATCAGGCGCAGCAGCCAAAAGGCGGCGAGAAAGGCGCAGACCGCACGCGCCAGATTTCCGCCTTGGGCCAGCGTTCCGGCAAACGCAATCGTGAGCAGCCCGAAGCTGACGAGGCACAGGCCAATGAAGGTATAATAGACCCAGAATAATCGCCGGATGAAGACCGGCAGCGTGGCCAGGTGCGAGCGCAATTTCACGGCGCGCGGCATGAGGGCGCCGGCGCCGATGAGACCGAGATGCAGCAGACCGGCGAGTTGGAGCATGATTGTGAGTTGATGCGTGTTCATGTGATTTTTCCGGTTGCGCCAATGACGTTGAGCATTGGCAGGATAACGTGTTGAATGAACGGCGGATGAAAGAGCCAGAACACCGGACCGGCGGTGATTAGAACGGTGAAAAGCCAGCCACGCCAACCGCGCCCCAAGCGGAGTTGGCGCGCCAGCGGCGTGCGTTCCGCGATCAACCCAGCCCCTTGGAACAGGAAATAGAGGGTCGGCAATCCATAGCCGCCGCGGGCGGGCAACGAAATCACCAGTTCATGAATGAGCCCCGATGCGCCGAATACCAGCAGGGAGGCGGTGAGCGCTCCGGTGCGGCGTTGGAGCGGACGAAACATCCATTGCAGCGAGAGTTCTTTAAATCCTGTATTCCAACGCCGCCCCCAGAATTCGGCGAGCGAAGGTGCCCGGAGGGGGCTCAGCATGAGCGGTGTCGCCTTAACGCCGGCGTGTTGCCACGCCAACACCAACAAATAAAACAGACCAAAATGTAAGATCAGAATCACACCGACCATTCCAGTCCAACCCGCCAACAGGACGTTGAGCGGAAATAGACGCGGAGTCACCCCATAAAGAAGAACGACACCAATGAACGTTTTTACGGCACCGGAGAGCCATTCGACCGGTTTCGGGTGGGCGGGAATATTTCTGCAATCGAGAAATTCCCGGGCGTTCATACCCGGATAGGCGAACAGATAGCCGAAGGCGCGGCGCCAGGCGGGCTTGGTAATCCGACGCAGGGCGGCTTGATAGGTCAGCCATTTGCAGCCAGCGTAAAGTCCCAGAGCCATGGCCCACATAAAGACCCAGTTAGCGACATGGGGACGGAAAAAAAGTGCCAAAATCGGAAAGATTAACAATGGCAGGAAATCTAGTTTTTGGCGACAGCGTTGGTCCGTGACCACCCTGCCCTCCATAGGAATTTGTGTTCGTGCCGTTGGATATAATTGGATTAAACGACCACCCCTCACCCTAACCGTCTCCCCTCCGCGGGGCGAGGGGATCTGGTCGTTGCCGATGCTGGGCGACTCAAGCCAGTTCAAGGGTTTGATATCACATTGGCCGTTCAGGCAATACCGGTGACGGGCAAACCACCGATAGCCCGAGCGCAATATGCTCGTGATCGGCGGAATACTGGCGAACTGACGGATCGGCCACGCCCACCAATAGTGACGGCTGATCTCCAGCAAGGCATCGACGCTGCCCAACAAAACCCCATCCGGACGAAGTAGTCGCATTTCCGCCAGCGGATCTACGCCCATGGGTGCCAAGCGGCCTTGGATCTCCGGAGTTTGCAGGGGCAATAATTCTAAACCATGGCGGGAAAGCAAGGGATGAAAGCGGCGGGCGAGGTTACGGCAGGCGGCACAATCGTCGTCGTACAGCACAATTCCGATTTTGTTGTTATTATCTGTAATTTCGGTATTCACAGAAATACACTTTCAAAAAAATTTTAATTCTTCCGTCAACCGCCAAAACCGAGCAATTTCAGGACCTTGTCGCCCAATTTCACAAATTTGACAATGGCGCTGGTGGGCCACTGGCGAATCTGCGCATAACCGGCGGAGGTGGTCTCAAAGAATTCGCGCAGATCGCACAACCGCTCGTGGGTGTAGGCATCCGTATTTTTTTCCTTCTCCGCCTCGGCGATGCATTCGTTGAGCATTTGGGTGGTGGGATCGATTTCCCGCCGTTTGCGCTCGTTGACGACCACGCGAAACATTTCCCAGACATCCTTCATGGACTCGAAATGATCCCGTTTGTCGCCCAGAACATGAACCATTTTCACGATGCCCCAGCTTTGCAATTCTTTCAGGCTGGTGCTCACATTGGAGCGGGCCACGTCGAGGGTTTCCACAATTTCGTCCGCATCGAGCGGCTGGGGGGAAATAAACAGCAAGGCATGAACCTGGGCCACCGTGCGGTTGATGCCCCAGCGCGTGCCCATTTCGCCCCAATGAAGGATAAACTTTTGCTGGATGGGAGAGAGTTGGCTCATATTTCGTTCGTTTCTGTCTATTCAGAAATTAACATAACAGCGGGTTTTGTCAAGCATCTTTGGTGCGGCTGTGGGCAAAGAATCGACGGACGAATTCGCTTAATCTATCAGACTTTTTTCGCGTGGCTGGCGTGGTTCGCGGTGACAATTTCGTGGCCTGGTTCCGGTAAAGCCCGGGTTCTGCCAGGATTCATTGGTTCACAATGAGGACGCACCTACGGAGCTAAAATGAACGGTTGGGGATGACGTTTCTACAACGAGGTCGCTCCGCTGGAGCTGAAAAGTAATCGGGGAATCGTGAGGAATGGCTCCCAGACCTGTCCAATCGTTACGTCCCCAACTCAAAAACCCGCCATGTTCCGATAATTTGACGAACGCATTAGCGATTTCCGATCGAATTGGAGTTGGCGTGGCTATCTGACAGACCAAACGGAACCATTTTAAAATGAACACGCCGACATCCTCGTTCATCCTGGCCATCCATAGGCAGGGGGAAACCGCATCGGAGGATGGAAAAATAATTCAAAGGATTCGGCCGGCGGCGGGTTCAGATCTTACAAAAGCAACCTCCATGGCTGATGCGGATGAAGAATTGGCGGTGCGGGTAAAAAACGGCGACGCATCGGCTTACGAGGCGCTGGTGCGAAAGCATCAAACCATGATCCATGCTTTGACATATCGAATGACCGGCTCCGTGGCGGACGCGGAAGACCTGGCGCAGGAGACGTTTATTCGCGCCTATCAGCAGATCGATTCGTTCAACGGAACGGCGAAATTCGGGACGTGGCTGTACGTCATTGCGGTTCATGCGTGCCTGAATTGGCGACGACAGGAGGCGCGCCGCTACCGGGCACAGGCCAATTGTGCGGAGGAAGCGCTGGTCCATCACGGGAACGGGGCGGTGACCGGAAACGAAATGGCGCAACAGGTGCAGGCCGCGCTGGTAAAACTGCCGGTGAAGCAGCGGGCGGCGATTGTGCTGACGATGTACGACGGCTTGAATCATGCCGAAGCGGCGAAGGTCTTGGGCTGCTCAGAAACGACGGTTTCCTGGCGGGTGTTTACCGCCAAGCGGAAGCTGAAGAGCCTGCTCACACCGGCGGGAGGGAAGTCATGAACGACGACGAATTGGCCGCCAAATTAAGGGCCGTCCCCGTCCCCACCCGGTCCGAGGAATACTGGGAGAATTTTCCGCTGGTGGTGCGCTCTCAATTGCGCAGGGCGCCGGTGGAAGCCGCATCGCAACCGACTCTCCTTTCACGCATGGCCTGGGCGGGTGGTCTGGCTTATGCCTCGCTGATGTTCGCCCTGCTGGCGGGACCGGTTCACACGGTGTTGAAAACTGAGAAAACTGTCAGACATGAACTGGCGCAATTGCCCTGCCATCTGCGCATTTTCATGGCAGATGAGCACGGATTGCACTATTTGGTGACCGAGAAAGAATGAATTTATGAGTTCCAAAACCGCCACCACTGCCGAGAACGAGGAAGGGCAGACCTCCGCGCCGAAAATCCTGGAGGAACTGGTGCGTCAGGCCGAGCTGGCGGGAGCGAGCGACATTCATTTGCAGATGCGCGGCCATTCCGCCGACGTGAGCTTTCGCCTCGATGGCGTGGTGACCCCGGCCAAGGGGCTGTGCGCGGAAATTGCCGAGCGACTGTTCGGCCGGGTCAAATTCCTCGCGCGGCTTAAGACGTACCAGACGTCGTTGCCGCAGGATGGCCGGATTCCGCACGAGGAAATCAAAAGCCAGAATGACATCCGGGTCGCCACGTATCCGACGGTTACCGGCGAGAAAATCGTTTTACGGTTGTTCAATGCGGGAACGGCGAAAGCACTGGGCGAATTATCCCTGCCCGAGACCGCGCATGCCGAGCTGGAAAAGTTTCTCGGGCAAACGACCGGTCTCTTATTGCTCACCGGGCCCGCCGGGAGCGGCAAAACGACGACCATTTACGCGTGCCTGCGGCATCTGGCGGAACGGGGAGGGCGGCACATTATCACGGTGGAAGATCCGGTGGAGCAGATCATTCCCGGAACGATGCAAACCGAGGTGAACGAACCCATCGGACTGGATTTCGCCAAGGCGGCGCGGCATTTACTGCGGCAAGATCCCCAGGTGCTGATCATCGGCGAAATGCGGGACGAGGCGACGGCGCAGCTGGCCGTTCGCGCCGGACTGACGGGGCATTTGGTCATCACGACGCTGCATGCCGGCTCATGCAAAGGCGTCTTTGACCGGTTGCTGACGATGTGTCCCGATCATTCGGCGGTCGCGAGCGCCGTGGAACTGGTGTTGAACCAACGGTTGATTCGAAAAGTTTGTTCGGCCTGCGAAGGCCGAGGGTGTGAAACGTGCCTCCACACCGGCTATCAGGGCCGGGTACCGCTCGTGGAATGGTTGCGGGTGACGGAGACGAGGCGGGAACAGATCCGGCGTCGGGAATTATCGGAACTGGTTTCCACGCAAACGCTCGAAGCTTTCGCGCGCGGCCTGGTGAACCAGGGCGTCACGAATGACGCCGAGTTCAAACGGATTTTTGGCGAAGGAGTGCATGCAATGAATAGTTTATGAAATACGACGAATTTGCTTTTTTCAACCAGCAACTGGCGGCGATGTTGCGCGACGGGATTCCCTTGGAGGGGGCGCTGCGGCGGCTGTGCGCGGAGATGCAGCGCGGGCAGTTGCGCGACGAATTGCAGGCGTTGGAATCCGACCTGGCCAACGGCACGCCGATGGCAACGGCATTGCAGGCGCGCGATCTGCCGGACCTTTACAAGCGCATGATCCTGGTGGGCGTGAAGAGCAACGACCTGCCGGGCGCCCTGACGATGCTGGCGGATTATTTCCAACGGCAGAGCAGTCTTTGGATGCGTTTGAAAGGCTTGATGGCTTATCCGCTCATTGTGCTTTTCATCGCCTTTTTGATCTCCACGATGGTAGCGATCATCTGGGTTTACGTGCTGGGGCCCTCGATGGCGGGAGTTTTTGGCGGCATGGGAGTGAGACTTCCAAGTGCGACCCTGGCCGCCTTTGCGCTGATGGACCACATCTGGGTCTTTCCCTTTGCGTTTGGGCTTTTGTTCGCTTCGGTCCTGGGCATGGTGTTTATTCCGGCGTGGCAGAGGAAATTTCGCTGGTGCATTCCGGCCTTCAAGGAAGCCAGCGTTTCGCGCGTGGCGGCTTCCTTGAATATGCTGTTAAAGGGCGGCGTCGCCCTGCCGGACGCCATTGGCCTGGTGGAACAATTGGAAAGCAACACATCGGCGGCGGGAGACTTGATGCAGTGGCGCAGAAACATCGCCTCGGGAATCGCAAATTTCTCGGAGATCGCCGCCGTGAACCAGGTATTCCCGCCGATGTTCGTCTGGACGGTCGCCAATGCGGGGGACGATCTGGCGCATGGATTCGATCGCGCTTCGGAGATTTATCAGGCGCGGGCGATCCATCGGACGGAGGTGGCGCTTTATTCGGTGTTGCCGATCGCCGCCTTTTTTTTGGGGCTAGTCGTGCTATCCCAGGCTTACCTGGTGATCAGCATGTTTTTGCCATTCTTTTCCATGATCAGCAATTTGAGCGGATCCTAAAAACGAACCCATAAAACTATGCTGCTGGCATCAAATTTTGGATTGGGATTCGGAGAGTTTCTGGCAAGCCTTTTCTTTTACGCTCTCTTCGGCCTGCTGCCGCTCGGCGTTTTTGCGATCGTCCTGCACCTGCTCTATTCCATTCCTTTTCGGCGACGGGAGCGCGCGAGTTTTTTCATCGATTTGGTCGAGACGGCCGTGGGGTCGGGAAAATCCGTGGAATACAGCATCCTGTCCGCCGCCAAGAGCCATGATCGCGCGCTGGGGGTAAGTTTTTACATGGTGGCCGCGCATATCGAGGGCGGGCGGAAGCTCAGCGAAGCTCTGGAGCGGGTCCCGGATTTCCTGCCGCCGCAAATCTCGGCCATGATTCGCACTGGCGAGAGACTGGGGGATTTGCGGTCGATTCTGCCGGCTTGCCAGGAGGTCTTGCGCGACGCACCGGCGGCGGTACGGAGCGCGGTTCATTATATGGTGGCGTTGCTGCTCGTTTTTTCTCCGATCGCCGTCTGGCTAATCTTCCTGATGGAAGTATTTGTTATTCCAAGATTCAAGGACCTGGCCGCGGGGATGAACATTCATTTAGGGCCCATTTCCATACTGATGTTCCGTCATCCTTTTTTTCTGATTGGTTTTGAAACCACTCTCTTCGCGTTGCTGGTCCTGGCGGCGATCATTTATGTGGGAGGGCCTCGATTTGTGCGCTGGTTTCAAATTCGGGAGGTACCGTTTGTGGACTGGGTGGCCTGGCGGGTGCCGTGGAAGCATAAGAGATTGCAACGCACTTTTTCCGCGATGCTGGCGGTATTACTGGACGGAGGGGTGCCGGAGGCGGATGCCGTCACGCTCGCGGGCGATTCCACGGCCAATGCAATTTGCCAGCGGCGGGCGCAGAATATTGTCGGGGCACTGGCTCAAGGCACTCCGCTGGCGGAAGCGGTTCGCGCGTTTGATGACACAGGCGAATTCCACTGGCGGTTATCCAATGCCAACCAGGGCGGCGGCGGATTCCTAAAAACATTGCGGGGTTGGCATGAGGCATTGGACGCCAAGGCATTTCAGCAGGAAGAAGCCACGGCGCACGTGGTCACGAGCGGACTGGTCATCATGAATGGAATCGTGGTCGCACTCCTGGCGACGGCTACCTTCGGTGTTCTGATCGCCATTTTGAATGGCATGTTAACAAGCTTATGAAAACGCAAACGTCAAAACCATTTGCGGGCCAACGAAACCGCCGCCGCGGTTTTTTACAGATAGATCTGGTGATCGGCGTGGCCATACTGAGTCTGGCGATGATTCCGCTGAGCGTTTCCTTCGCGCGAGAACAGCGGCTACTGCGGGCGGAGTACGTTCGGTGTGTGGCCGATGAAATTGTGGATGGCGAGGCGGAGATTCTGGCGGCGAGCAGTTGGAACAATGTTCCCGATGGGACACAGGCCTATTCGGTGAAATCGAAGGCGGCGGATCATTTGCCGCCCGGCCGCTTTGAGCTGACCAAAAATGGAAACCACCTCCGGCTGGAATGGACACCGGAACGGCTGCACGGAGTCAGTGCGGTCGTTCGGGAGATAACGATCAAATGAAAACGCGCTCTCACTTTTTAAACGCATCGCGACCTGGTTGCCCCCAGGCGGGAATATTGCTGATCGAATGCCTGGTCTATATTGCCGTGTTTTCCATCCTGATGGGTATCGGCACTGCGTCCTTTTATTTATTCTGGGATTATTCGAAATCCCTGCGCTATGCGACCGAGGATGTGGGATCGGCGTTGCGCGCCGGCGAAGGCTGGCGGGCGGATGTGCGCGCCGCGTCGGGAAAAATCGTGGTGGAAAAAACGAATAACGGCGTGACTGTGCGGATGCCCGAGAGAAAAAGAGTGGTCGTTTACCGGCTGGCGGGAGACGAATTGCGGCGGGAGATTCCCGCGGAACACAGTTCCCGCGTGGTGCTGGCCAAGGTCAAGACCTCGGAAATGCAGCCCGAACCGCGGGGCGGTGTGGCCGCCTGGCGCTGGGAATTGGAACTCACGCAACGGCGTCCACAAATGCGTCAGCCGTTATTGTTCACCTTCGAAGCGGTTGCCAACCAGCCATGAAAACCCGGAATTTACCAGCTAACCGCCGCCATGAAGGCGGCATGGCCACGATCATCTTTATCGTGCTCGTGACGATCATGGTGATCCTGCTGACCGCGAATATCCGGTGTTTGATCCAATTACATCGCGAAACGCAATTGTTGGAGAAACAACAAATCAAACGGCTGGCTGGTGCCGCGACGAATATGGCAGCCTCACCCCTACCCCAAGCCTCTCCATGAAATTCAGAGAAAACGTTCACGCGGAGACGCGGAGGCGCGGAAAGGAATTTTTACCAACGCCATCCATGAAACTCAAGGAATGGTCGACGCCCACCCCTCACCCTACCCCTCTCCCCTCCGAGGGGCGAGGGGATCCGCTACTTGGCGTTGCTGGGGCGACCAGATCAGGGGCATGGTGTCCGTGCATTCGAAAATCCGAAAGCGGGCTTTCCATAAACCGGAGTTTCTCCATGGCGATTTCGGCAAAACGGGAGGGCACAACCCCGTTGGGGTTGATGGATTGGTGCGTATTTTCCCAGGGTAATCCCGCGTCGGACGCGAGACAATCCCGGGCTTCGGGGCACAATCCCTTTGGGATTAGTCTTTCCATTAGCCTCAAAATGCACGCATTAGTTTTCGATGACTTGCGCGATCTCACCCCTCACCCTTTATCCCTGTCCCCGTTGAGGGGAGAGGGAGCCGCAGTCGGCCATCGTTACTATTCCTTGGGCAGTCGGCATTGCTACGACGGCGTGCTGAGGACTGCCCGCCGTACCAAGTTTGGTTCATCGGCGATGAGCAGGTCCGCGGAAAAAACCTAGTCATATACTAATGAACGCGAACCTTTCCATTCCGGAAATGAAAATAAGGATGCTCAGAAGTTCAATCCGATGCTTTGGGTTGGGGTTGCTAGGGCTGATCCCGATCATTGGCCTGCCGTTTGCACTGGCGGCGCTTTGGGTCGGTGGGCAGGTGCGCGAGAAGGAAAGGAAGCTATGGAATGCCGCCAAGCCATTTCGGGTCTGGGGAGTTATCATTGCCGCTTTTGGCACAGTCGTTTCCAGCATCATTTTGATTATCGCCATCGCTCATGTCACGTTGGGCGCTATAAATTATTTGTGAGACGGAAGGCGGGATGGGAAAATGATTTGGCGTTGGTTAAGATGGCGGCAATCGAGTCGTCCGGACGACGCTCGAGAGCGAAGGCGGTTAAGCCTTATGCCTCCGCCTCATTTCTGGCACCCGCTCCGGGGGTGCATTTTAGTTTTGAGATTTGCTCCGGTGGTCTGCGTTGCGCTGCGACCACCGGCTGCTATCTGGCAACCCTCCGGGTTGCGGGAAAAAATGGCGACAACGGCCGCACAGAGAGCAACTATCGGTGAAGTTGCTTCGTCCGTCGGCACGCTCGTGGGAGCGAAAATTATGGCTACGGTTTTTCGGCGAAGAGGCTGAGCTCGGAGATGGCGGGGCACACGGGGGCCTTGAGAATTCGCAGACGGACTTTGTCGGTGGTGACGGGCCGCCCGCGAATCAGGCGGCAATTGCCGATGCTGGTGCCGGCGGCGAATTCCAGCCATCGGCCTGCTTTCCATTGGTCGAGCGCGAAGGATTCGACGCGCTGGCCTAAAGGAAGGTATTCCCGGAGGCGAACCACGTTGAATGTGACGGGCTGGCCGAGATCGAGAACCAGCTCCGGCGTGGTGACAAAATCGCCGGTGGACCAATAGTTATTGCGGTGGCCAGCGACCACATTCTGTGGTGAAAACCGGGATTCGTCGCCCCGGGTATTGGAAGCGGTCGCTTTGGCATGGCGCGCCAGATTGTCAGAAAAAGTGGCGTCGAGCAGGCGGCGAAACTCATGCAGCGACTTCGCATCGTTCTCATTGATCTGGCCGCGGCGGTCGGGCGGAATATTCAGCAGCAGGACGGCGCCGCGACCGACCGAGTGATAGTACAAATCCAGCAACTCCCGGGGCGTCTTCACCTTGGCGTCTTCGCTGGCATGGTAAAACCAGCCGGGTCTAATCGATACGTCGCATTCAGCGGGGACCCATTGCGTGCCGGGCCGATCGCCGGAATTGAGACGGCCAGCGTAGTCACCCCCAGCGGGACCGTAGCCGGGGCCAAACTCGGAGGCGTTGAGCGTCGCCCAGCAAGTTTCGCCGGCAAGGCCGCGCTCGTTGCCCACCCAGCGGGCATCGGGCCCGGCATCGCTGAAGAGGCAGGCTTGGGGTTGGAGGTCGCGGACGATCTGCCAGGTGACGGGCCAATCGTAATAGGTTTTGTTATCAATGGTGCGGATTTCGTGAGCCCCGCCATAGAAGCCGGAGCCGCCATTGGCGCCGTCAAACCAGACTTCGGAAATCGGACCGTATTGCGTCAGGAGTTCGCGGAGCTCGCTGCGGTAATAAGTCAGATATTCCGGATGGCCATAATCTTTCTGATGGCGATCCCAGGGCGAAAGATAAACGCCGAATTTTAAACCGTCCCGATGGCAGGCATCGGAAATCTCTTTTACGACATCACCCCGGCCATTTTTCCACGGCGAATTCTTCACGGAGTGTTCGGTGAACTTTGACGGCCAGAGGCAGAAGCCATCGTGATGCTTGCAGGTGAGGATCAGCTCCTTCATCCCGCCATCCTTGGCAACTTGGACAATCTGTCGCGCATCAAAATCGGTTGGGTTGAAAACCTTTTCACTTTCGTCGCCATCGCCCCATTCCTTGTCAGTGAAAGTGTTCACGGTGAAGTGAAGAAAACCGACAAACTCCATTTGCTCCCAGGCGAGCTGGCGCGGGCTCGGGACAGGCCCGTAGGGGGTCGGCGGTTCGACGGCAAAGGCGGCGCCAATCGAGGCTGTCACCAACGTGGCCACCGCCAAAGTTAGCTGATGAATTGGGTTCATATAATCGGAGCCGGATCAGTTTTTATCGGGGGTCAGAGGGCGATAATTAATCCCCATCGCGTCCAATCGACGGAAGTGGGTGTGCAGGCGGTTTTGGAAATCGTCCCAGTCACGCGGGGATTTGGGCGACCACGTTATTTCGGCCAGCGCACACAAGCGGGGAAACGCCATATATTCGATATAGGGTAAAGATTCGACGTATTCCGTCCACAGATTTCCCTGGGCGCCGAGAATGTGGGCATCGAATTTGGCAGGCAAATCATGGGGAACCGGCTCGTATTGATAAACATGCTTCAGCGATAGGAAGCCGCCGATGGCGCGCGGTTCGGCGGCGGTATCTTCGGATTGATAGTAGTCGAAATAAAGATCGTCGGTCGGCGTCATCACGACATCGTGGCCGCTGGTCGCGGCTTCGACGGCGCCGCCGATCCAATCCATGACGACAGCGCTTTTAGCGAGGCCGCCCTGGCGAATTTCGCTCCAGCCGATCAGCGTGTGGCCGTGCGCGTTAATGAAAGTTTCCATGCGGCGGATAAAATGGCTTTCCAACTGGCTCTCGTCTTTCAGGCCTTCGCGTTTGATGACCGCCTGGTCTTTAGGACACTGGCGCCAGTTGGTGGTGGGAACTTCGTCGCCGCCGATGTGAATGTATTTGCCGGGGAATAATTGAAACACCTCGGTCAGGATGTCTTGGAGGAAAAGGTAGGTGCCGTCATTCCCGGTACAATAGACGCCGCGGCTGACTCCCGCCGGGGCGTCGGTGCTATAGGGTCCGCCGGTACAACTAAACTGGGGATAGGCCGCGAGGGCGGCGGTGGAGTGGCCGGGCATTTCGATTTCCGGAACGATAGTGATATGCCGAACCGCGGCAAAGGCCACGACTTCACGGATGTCTTCCTGGGTGTAATAACCGCCGTACCGACCATCGGGGCCGAAGTGGATGGGCTTAAGCCAGTCCGGTGAGATATGATTCGTCTCCGGATCATTCAACGGGCTCCGGGAGCGCCAGGCGCCGACCTGCGTGAGCTGCGGATATTTTTTGATTTCAATGCGCCAGCCTTGATCATCGACCAGATGCCAATGGAAGGTGTTCAGTTTGTGCAGGGCCATTTCATCCAGGACGCGCTCGACTTCAGTTTTGTCAAAGAAATGGCGTCCGACATCCAGCATCAGGCCGCGCCATTGAAACCGGGGCCAGTCTTCGATCTTCACGCACGGAACCGGCCAATCGGCGCCAGCGACCGAATTTGTGGAGAAAATTTCCGGCGGGAGCAATTGCAGCATGGTTTGGGCACCGTAAAAGAGTCCCGCCTGGGTAAGCGCGCGGATGACAATGGAATTAGAATTAACCACGAGTTCGTATCCTTCCGGACCGAGATTCGTGTTGGCCGATTTGGTCGTGAGGAGAATCGCATTGTCCGCGGGAAGGCTGGGAAAGAGTTTGAGCGCGACCTTGAATTTATACCCCGTGGAAGGGCGGAGTTTGGCGGCTAGATAATCGCCGGTTTTGCGGGAACCGTAATCCACATAGATGCAGGTGTCGGGCGCCAGTTTAAACTGGCCGGCGCCCAAGTCCATTTGCCGGGGTGCGGGAATGATGGCCGGGGACGCGGCCAGCAGGTTGGTGGCACAGAACAAGCAGACGAGTTTGATGGTTAAAACTATTTTGTTTTTCATAGGCTAACGTTATCTCACCCCTCACGCCGGCCGTTTCCAGGAACCTAAAGTGGGGGTGCTGGTTTTGACTAACTGGCGTGGCCTCACTCCTCACCCCTGCCCCTCTCCTCGTTGAGAGGAGAGGGAGCCGCGATCGGCCATCGTCACCATTTCTTCGTCTTCCGGCATAACCACTCTCTCAGATTCATGACCCGTGAGCAGGCCCGAATGGAACAGGGAACTTTTCATGGACCTCCGTTGGGGCCATAGAACGCCCCCCTCACCCTGACCCTCTCCCCTCCGAGGGGCGAGGGAATTCGATAGTTGGCTATGCCTCATGACTCAATCAGCTTTATCGGCTCAATGCTGGCGGTGACGGCACGCACGGAGTGACGCGCCCTACCTCCGGGCAACGGCTGCTGATCGAGCCAGTCCATCACCGGTTCTCCAGCAAATTTAAACCGAGCTCAGGGCCAGAGTTTTTCTGGATATTCGCCGCGGGCAATCAGGGCACGGATGCTTTCGACCACGCGCGGCCGGTCCGCGCGGTACGTCACGCCAAACCAGGAGTCGGGCGAGCGCAACACATTGCACCGCTCGCGACCCGTTTCCACCAGTGTGTTCACCACGACCGGGATATAAAACTCCGACTTCTCCTCGCGGCCGTGTTGCTGGAGGAACTCGACAAATTGCGTGCGCAAATGGCCGAACAATGACGGGGAGAATCCCCAAAAATTCATCGATACAATGGTATCCCCGGCAAGCGGGTGATCCTTTTTCGCGTTGTCGGTATATTTGGCGTCAGTGCCATCGACCTGGATGCCGATCACTTCGGTCACAGTCTGCAGATAGCCGTCACTGGTCATGCGACAAACGCCCCGGGCGACACTGCCGAATTCGGAAAGCGTGTTCCGCAGAACAAATCCCACCATGGCGTAATCGGGCTCTCCGGTTTGCAAACGCGCGGCCAGTTGTTTAAAGGAATTGGCGCCGTAAAAATCGTCGGCATTGATGACGGCAAACGGCTCATCGATGGTGTTCGCCGCAGCCAGGATCGCCTGGCCGGTGCCCCACGGTTTTTGGCGATGGGGCGGCACGGCGAAGCCGGGCGGCAAATCGTCCAATTGCTGGAAAACGTATTCCACCGCGGCGTACTGCTCGAAACGGGCGCCGACGATTTCCTTGAACGGCTGCTCGATGTCTTTCCGGATCACGAAGACGAGCTTGCCGAAGCCGGCGCGCAGGGCGTCGTGGATGGAATAGTCGATGATGGTTTCGCCGTTCGGACCGACGGGATCAATCTGTTTGAGGCCGCCATAGCGGCTGCCCATGCCGGCGGCTAAGATTAATAATGTTGGTTTCACGCGTGCTCGGGACCTCTTATTTCGGACAGGATTTCACTTTTTTCGCCGGCGGGTAATTTTCGATCCGCCCGGGAAATCGCCGGCGACACCGCAAGCCTAACAAACAGCGACGCAAAGGCAAACCATTTTTATCTCGTGATAATTATGGACATTTTCGTCAATTCGCTCCGGCCGCGGACGGGCGGCGGGAGGATTCGCGCACGACGAGTTTGGGCGCCAAGACGGCCTGCTGACGTTTCAATTTGGGATTTTCCAGGCGCTGGCAAAGGAATTGCCAGGCGGTGCCGCAGCTTTCCGCCACCGGCTGGACGAGGGTGGTGAGCGGACATTCGAGGTATTCGGTGTCCTGAATGCCGTCGCAGCCGACGAGGGCGACGTCCTGGGGGACCCGCAATTTCATATCGCACAGGCCGCGATAAATGGCGATGGCCACGTCGTCGGAATGGCAAAAAATAGCCTCGGGGCAGCCATGGGCGCGGATGTGGTCCTGAATGGAATTGCGAACGATCGGGCGTTGCTCTTCCAACAGGGGATAAAAGAAGAATTCGGTCTTTAGCCCGGCCTTGTGCATGGCTTCCGTATAGGCCTGGCGGCGGCCGGGACCGGGCTTGCCATCCCGTTCAAAGGTGGCATGCAGAATTCTTTGGAAACCCGACTGGATCAGATGGTCCATGGCGGCCGTGGCGCCGCTAAACAGGTCCACTTGCACGTAATCGCCTTTTTCGGGCCGGTGCGCTCCGATGCTGATGACCGGAATGGCGCTGGCGGCAACGGAGGCGAGGTGGGCGCGCACGGCATTCGGGGCATCGACGGCAAACACGCCATCCATGGGCAAGTTCGAGAGAACCTCGCCGACGGATTGATCATTGCCGACGTCGCTGACAATCATTTCGTATTTGGATTGCTTGACGAGGTGGTTCAATTCGCGAGCGACGCGGGTGTAATGGCTGGAAATCTGGTCCGGGATCCAAAGGGCAATAATGCCGATGCGGCTCCGTTTCAGGGCGCGGGCGTGGGGATTCGGGCGGTACCCCATCTTTTGGGCGGTGGCCAGGATGCGTTTGCGGGAGGCCTCGGAGACTTGGGGGTAGCCGGCCAGGGCAAAAGTCACCAGTTGCCGGGAAATGCCAAGCTTTTGGGCGATTTGAACCTGTGTAACCATGCGGGACATCATTTAGCGCTATAAAGTGGGCGGCGGCAAGCTGGATAAAGAGATTTCGGGATTGCAACGAGCAAAAGCTGGATTCGGAAGACCGGCCTGATGCAATGCTTGGTTTGACGGTACTTCGTTCAAATTGCCTTTTTTGTGGGGGAAATAAATCGTAGAGGTACCGTCAGGCGAGATGATTTCATATTCAAAATTTGCTCGCGCGGGTTCCAATCGAATAAATTCCGGTCCATCACCACCCATCGGGATAGCGACAACCGCCGTTACGCTTACCGCTCTATCAGGCATCATCCTTGTGTTCTCGCAAATTGCTCGGCAAATCGCTCCCGATCTTTGGGCGCCAGATTCCAAGTATCCAAATGATGACCAATCTCGTGCATTAAAACGTTGCGAAGGTAAAAACGCCGCAGGGAAACCAGCTCAGCTCGCCCAAATGGGTAGGCGTGGAGGAACACGCAACGGTTCCAGTAATGCCCACAAAAAGTCGCGGTACACCCCCAACTTTTCAGTTGCTTCACCGTGCCTGACAAAATAAAGATCGCACGTAATCCTTTCAGCAACTCGGATGGGCAGTTAAGGAGCTGTGATTCGACTTCACTAGCCGAACAAGGTTTGACAAAACCGCTTAACGGTGGAAGTTCGATGATTTTAGGAAAAGCGGGTCGATTGGCAATCCTGCGATCAAAGCGCTTAAACACGGACTGAACCTCAAGCCACCACGGTCCGTATTCAGACCAGTTAGTAAACCGATTCTCGGAATAACTATTAGAGCGTGGGCCCGAACCGTTGCTGTGCGCACTCATGTGATCTTTGCCTCTTAAAGTTTGAACCCGGGATTCGTAAATCATTCTCTTGAAACGACCATTAGCATTATTACCAACGGCGTGTTTCGATACGGATTTCAGTCGCCGATCCGGCAACGCCAAGATAGTGCTTTCGGCATTGGTGGCAATCCAAATTGAGTTTGCCGACGATGGTGCCTACCGCAAGAACCGAAAAATTAGTTTTCCACCGGATGAGGACGGGCTCATTCGCAGATCGTTTGACAAACCGGAAATTTCGTTGATCGGTTGAATAACTAAAACAGAATATGCCGCACCTACGGAGCTTAAGAATGTTTGGGAATTGGATTCTACAAATATATCGCTCCGCTGGAACTCAAGTTTGGCGCCGGAAGCGCAGAGGGATTGGCCGACGTCATTCTGCCCTTATCGCTCTACGAGAATATCGGGCCGCGCGTTATTGGTCAGTGGAACATAGTTTGGCCAGGTTTGTCGCTGGCGGCTCAAAAGCGGCGGGGCTCCCCCGAAGTCCAAAACGCTTTGCGTCAACCACCTAATTCGCTTTCTTTAAAACTGAACCTTAAGCCTGCACGGGGGGATGTCCCGGCAGTAACTAAAGGACTTTCGTCTACGGGTTGGACTTTAGAAGCGGGGCGAGGGTCTGGGCGAAGATTTCGGCTTGGCGGGTGAACCCGAGATCGTTCGGATGGGAGCCGTCGGTGCTGCCCTCGCCGTCGTCGCCAAAAAGGTGTTCACCCGGAATATAATACAGATCCTTTACGCCATCTTGCTGCAACCGGTCGTAGGCGGCCTTGAGTTCGGCGCGGTCTTTCAAATGGTACCATTCCATCCGGCCCTGGATGAGAAAAGAATTCTGCATGGTGCGATCTTCCACCAGGACGATCGGCACGTCGGGATGCGCGGCGCGCAGTTTCCTTACCAAGGGTTCGGTGCGCGCTTTGATTTCGTCGGCGACCATGTTCGGGAGGCAGTCGATGACGTAGACCGAAGGATCGAGTTCGGCGAGAAGGTCCGCCATTTCAGGCTCCATTTTTCCATTGCCGGAAAAGCCCAGGTTAATCACGGGCCAGTTGAAGCGGCGCTGAAGAATGGCGCTGTGGACCATGCCGGGTCGCGAGGCGGACAGGCCCTGCAAAATGGAGGTGCCGTAAAAGACGATGGGCTTGCGCTCGCCCGGTCCCCAGGCGGGCGCCTTTTCCATAATGCAGTTCGTCGCGACACCGAGCTCGACGAATTTCGTGCCGTTATAGAGCGGCAAATACAGGAGGTATTCGCGTTTGCCGGGGATGAGGTTTTCGACGAGGGTCACTTCGTTGGTCTGGGCGGCGGGCGGTCCGACGGCGAGCCAGTGCCAACCGGTGGTCGTTTTTACGTAGAGATCCAAGCCGCTTTTGCCGATGGCGGTGGCATTGGGCAGGTAGAGCCACGATTCGGTGAGCGCCCAGCGGGCGCGGATTTTCGTGGCGTCGGTGACGAAGCGGACGCACATGCCGGAGGAATCGCGGGACAGGTCCCAAACGGGTTTACGCACGACGCCTTCGGCTTTGGCGGGCAGTCGGTCATAAAAATCCTTCGTGGCGTCCCAGCCGCGGCCTTCGACGCCGAAGGTTTTGATGTCGAACCAGGTTATGTCGTTGGTGCTTTGGGCACGGCCGGCCGCAAGCGTTACCAATAGGAACAAAGCGGCGATGGCGCCGGTGACACAGCGTGCTTGGACAAAGATGGGGCGCATAAATGAAAGGTGATGGCGCTGAGCATGCGGCAAATCGGCGCCGGAAGCTTGTCCATAATTCTACGGACAGGCAACGTGGCGTTGCAGCCCATTGCACCGAAGTTGGAGGTTTGACAAACCAGATACCTGCCCGCAAAATAATATCAGGAGAAAATATGGCGAAACCTGTGATCTGGACCGTTGACGATGACCCGGATGTGCTGCGGGCGGTGGAGCGCGACTTGCGCCAGCGGTATGGCGACCGCTACAAGGTAATCTCGGCGGATTCCGGAATTTCCGCGCTCGAAGCGGTCAAACAATTGAAACTCCGCAACGAACCGGTGGCCCTCTTTCTAGTGGACCAGCGGATGCCGCGCATGTCCGGGGTGGAATTTCTGGAAAAGGCGATCGAGTTTTATCCCGAGGCAAAACGGGCGCTGCTGACAGCATACGCGGATACGGATGCGGCGATTAGGGCCATTAACAACGTGCAGATTGATCATTACTTGATGAAACCTTGGGATCCGCCGGAGGAGCGGCTCTTCGGCGTGGTGGACGAACTGCTGGATGACTGGCAGGCACTGTATCATCCGGCATTTGAGGGCGTGCGGGTGATTGGGCATCGCTGGTCGCCGCAATCCAATGAAATCCGCGATTTTCTGGGGCGCAATTTTGTGCCGCATCAATGGCTGAACGTGGAGGACGATGAGACGGCGAAGCAATTGCTCGCGACGACGGGCGCCAGTTCGGCGGAGCTGCCGATCGTGGTATTTACCGACGGGACATTTCTTGCGAATCCACAAACCGCGGACGTCGCCCGCAAACTGGGGTTGAAGACGAAAGCGGAATTTCCGTTTTACGATCTGGTGGTGGTGGGAGCCGGACCGGCCGGGCTGGCGGCGGCCGTTTATGGTGCGGCGGATGGATTGCATACGCTGCTGGTGGAACGGGAGGCTCCCGGCGGACAGGCGGGGCGGAGTTCCCGGATCGAGAATTACCTCGGCTTTCCGATGGGATTGAGCGGCAACGACCTGGCGCGGCGCGCGGTGGCCCAAGCCCGGCGTTTTGGCGCAGAAATTCTCGCGCCGCAGGAAGTCAAAACGGTACGGATTGAAGGTCCGACCCGCGTGCTGACCCTGGCGGATGGAACGGAAGTCGGTTGCCGGGCGCTACTGATTGCGACGGGAATCGCTTTTCGGAAACTGGACGTTCCGGGCCTGGACAAATTGAGCGGCGCGGGTGTCTATTATTATGCGCCCATGTGCGAGGCGTTTTCGTATCGGGATGGAAATATTTACATCGTCGGCGGGGCGAATTCGGCGGGCCAAGCCGCCATGTACTTCTCAAAAATCGCCAAACACGTCACGATGGTCGTGCGCGGCAGTTCCTTGTCGGACACGATGTCGCAATATCTGGAGAATCAAATAGTGGCGACGAAAAACATCACCGTTTTGGCAAACGCGAACGTGATTTCCGTGGAAGGCGCTGACCGGTGCGAGACGATCACCATTCAAAACAGCAAGACCGGCCTGGTCGAGAAGGTTCCCGCGAGCGCGCTGCTGATCTATGCGGGGGCGATTCCGCGCACGGACTGGCTGGCGGGGATTGTGGAACGCGATTCGCAAGGCTATTTGATATCCGGACAGCATTTGATGCTGGAAGGCAAACGGCCGAGCGGATGGACAGCGGATCGTGATCCATTTTATCTGGAGACGAGCGTGCCCGGAATTTTCGTGGCGGGCGACGTGCGTCACCGGTCAGCCAAAGGGGTTACCTCCGGGGTGGGGGAAGGCGCGATGGCGGTAAAACTCGTTCACCAATATCTCGGCCTCTTATAATCATGAGCCCCACCGAACTTCAGGAAGTCCGTGCGACCCCGCTCTTTGCGGATTTGCGGGATGACCAACTGACGTGCCTGGATGGCGGGGAGATCGTCGAATTGCCGGCGGGGACAGCGCTGATGGCAGAAGGCTCGGCGGCGGATTATTTTTATGTACTGTTGACCGGGGAACTCCGGATCACCCGCACCTATGATCGGCAGTCCATTCTCATGGCGGTGGTAAAACCGGGAAATTATACCGGAGAGACCGCGATATTGTTGGATTCACCGTGGCAGGCAACGGTGCGGGTGTCAAAACCGGCACGAATATTCCGACTCGATCAAGACCATTATTGGCGGATGATCACGACCTGTCCGTCGATTGCGAAGGAGATTTTTCGGAGCGCTGTCAATCGCATGCGGAATGTGGTGGGATATTCCCAACAGCGGGAAAAGTTGGTTTCGCTGGGCACGATGGCGGCGGGACTGGCGCATGAGCTGAACAATCCAGCGGCGGCGGCGCGCCGGGCGGCGACGCATCTGCAAGAGACGATGGACCAAGTGCAGACATTACTGTGCGGATTAGGGAAGTCTTTAAAACCGGAGTATTGGGCGGATCTGCTCAATGCGGCGCAACAAGCTACGGATGGCGTGACGGCCGCGCCCCCACTGGACCATCTTACCCGGAGCGACCGGGCGGAAGTCATTTCGAGCTGGCTGACCGACCATGGTGTACCGAAGCCTTGGGACCTGGCCCCCGTTTTCGTCAACGCGGGTTTGGATGCCGACTGGCTGGAGCGATTGCTCGTCAAGCTGCCTCCGGCCAGCCAGGCGGACGCCTTCAGCTGGATCGCCGCCCGGGTCGAACTCAAGGCCCTGCTCAACCAGGTGGAGCAGAGCACCGGGAGAATTTCGGAGCTGGTGAAGGCGATCAAATCGTATTCGTACATGGACCAATCGCCGATGCAGGAAATCGACATTCACGAAGGGCTGGAGAGCACGCTGACCATGCTGGGCCACAAATTGAAAAACGTAACGCTGGTCCGCGCCTACGACCGGACCGTGCCGCGCATTTCCGCGTACGGCAACGAGCTCAACCAAGTGTGGACAAACCTGATCGACAATGCGATTGATGCCGTAAATGGCACCGGAAAAATTTGCATCGGCACGTGCCAGGAAGACGACCAATTAGTGGTGGAGATCGTCGATAACGGCTCGGGCATTCCGGTGGACGTTCAGGCCCGCATGTTCGAACCCTTTTTCACGACCAAAGGGGTCGGGACCGGCACCGGCCTGGGGCTGGTGATCAGCAACCGGATCGTCGGCGACCGCCACGGAGGCGAGATCGAATTTGAATCCCATCCCGGCGAAACCAGGTTCAAAGTCCGGCTCCCGATCAATCACCCGCACACTCCTCCCGCAACCACCATCGCACCCCTAACGGAAAACCTACAAAACTAATACCATGATTCATGAAATTAAAAGCAACGACTGGCAGGCTTTCTGCCAGCGAGTGACCGAACAACGAAACGGCGCCGCGGTTGAATTGGAAATCGTGGAACCGGATGGCCGGAAGACCGAGCATAGCGCGAACATGATCCTGCACAGCATGGTGTTCGGCGCGAAGAATGCGTGCTGCGACGTCATCGCCCTTTCGTTGCGGGGCCCCAAGGAACTCATCCATGAGATTCTGGATCCGATTCAGGTCTTACTGCGCGCTTCGCGAACCGCGGGCGATTTCAACCTCATACAAATTGAGGCGGAAAACGGGATAACCAATCTCAAGCTGCATCCCGCCATTCGCATGGACATGCTGGCCGGCATGTAAGCGGGGCAGGGCAGGCGGGGTTCAGACTTTTTCCGGCGCGCGGTCCAGGAGCTTTTGGTTCTTGAAGAATTCGGTGGCGCCGGTGGCCTGGGCGCTGCGAATCTGCCGCAGGCCGACCTGGATATAGCCGAGCAGCACGACCCACACCACAAAGCCCAAGGCAATTTCTTTCAGGTGAAGGGTCGGTTCCCACGGTGCGTCCCAGATCATATGCATCGCCACGACGAGTCCGAACACACGCAGGAAGCGGCCGTCGCGCAGCATGGTCCACGCAAACCTTTGGTCGCCGCGCACCCGCCACAGGGCGGCGCCGGCGAGCGCGGTCCACAAGACATGCCCGCCGCACATGGTCAGCAGTCCGCGCGTCGTGATCACGTCGATCCCGTAGTGGTAAGCATAACCGGCCGATTCGAAGCCGGCGAAACCGGCGCCGACGGCCGCGCCGAAAAGCATGCCATTCAGAATCCAGCGATATTTCAATTTGTTCAACACGAGCAATAAGGCCGCCGCTTTGCCAGTTTCTTCCACCAACCCAACGCCGAGCGCGCCGAACCAGTTGTCGGTGCTGCCGAGCTTGGTCCATTGGTATAAGAACAGGGATAGCATCAGCGACAAAATTCCACCCAAGAGCAGGAGCTTGAGAACTTGATAGAGCGGCACGTTCCGCAGGACATTGATTTCGAAAAACAGAATCAAGAGCGTCAAGGGCACGACGAACGAACCCATCACGATCAGCCCCGGCAGGAGGTTTTCGTTGTCGAACTGATTGTACGCGAAGAGAAATCCCAAATAGACCAGCGCGGCGAGCGTGAACGTCTTGAAAAAGAACCAGGGCTTGGGCCAGCTCGTGTCCACTTCCGCGAGCTTGGGCGTATTGAAGGGCGTGCCGACGGCGAAATAATTCTCCATATCTTCGTCGCTGCGCGAGCGCCAGATTTCGGAAAGCATCTCGGATAATTTAAAGCCCTCGATTTTTTCCACCCCGGCCAGGGCGCTGATCCGATCGCCAATACCGCCGACGAACGCATAAATATCACCGCTGGCGGCGGACGAACCTTGGATTTGCCAGAGAGAACGGCCAAGGCGCAACTGCTGGCCCGGCGCCAGCGTTCCCTTGTTGGTCCGCTGACCGTCGACGAAGGCAGAACAATCGGCGGAGGCGCTGAAGGCAAGTTTTCCGGCTTCGATTTGGAAAGTCAGATGCTCGGGGGAAACTTCGGGATCGTCGCTGGCGAGGTCGCACGCGCTGGAGCGACCCACCCGGGCGGTTCGATCGGAGACGGCGATGCGTTTGCCCAGGTCCGGGCCGGCAATGCAGATCAAGAGAATCGAGGTTGATTCCGCCTTGTGCTCCATGGCCCAATTGTGCCCCGCGCCCGGCGAATCGTCAATAGTTGTCCTAACGGTGAGAACAACGGCAACTAAAGTTCAAGCATGACGATGCCGGAGATTTGATGCCCGGCTGATCAAAGTGGCAGGGCGTAGAGATTGAACCGCTGGCCGTCCTTGCGGTGGAAATAGAGCAGCTTTTCATCCGGGCTGAGGGCACTTCCCTCCACGTAATCACCCAAACCAGCCAAGTGCACGATTTGGCCAAACGGCAAGTCCACCGCCGAACGGCTGGCGCGATAGATTTGCGGAGCGGGAAAAGGGGAATGGCGGTCAAAGCGGGTGAAATATAGTGTCAACTTATCGGCGGAGATCGTCGGCGCGTATTGCAGCGCCCCGGCCAGGTTTACCTGGCTCATCAGGCGGCCACTGTCGACCGAACGTACGAAGTCGCGCCCGTCCCAGTCGGCGAGCACCAGATTGGCCGATTGCGGGCCGCCACCCGACGTGAATTGGCTATCGACGAATACCAGCAGGGTTCCATCCGGGCTGACATCGACGTCAAAATTGACGATGCCCGGCTGTTTGCGGGAGATGGATTCAACGAGTTGGACGTTGGTTACCGTTCCCTCCTGGAAAGCGCCGGTGTAAATCGTGCACAGGGTCTTGGCGTAGCTCCGGGGAGAAACGAAGTACATCCGTCCTGATCGATCCAGGGTGGGGCAGCCTTCCAATTCTGGAGTGTTCACACCGTTGACCCGGCCGCGATAGAGCCAGGTGAAATCGTCTTGTCTTTCGGCAAAATGGATGTCCGTGTTGGTGGAGTCGTCGTTAAGGTTGTTGAAGAGAAGATAGCGGCCATCGCGGCTGATGAACGGTTCCATCGCGTCGTCCTGGTAGCCGGTAATATTTACGTGTTTGGGCGAAGCGGTGGGGGCGTCGGGAACTGTGGGACGGGGATTGCAGCCAGCCATCATGCCAGCGAGTGCCATGGCCAATATCGGGACCAAAGAGCGAATTATTCCTTTCATATCCGTGTACGAAACACGATTGCGGCGCCCGACACCATAGATAAAAAGCGAATCCGGTGAGGCAAGTTAACTCCCCGCCCAGACGAGGAGGGAACCTCAAAAGGCAACAATATTTTTAAGCCGTTTCCTATTTTCCGGCGGCAACGGAGGGTTTTCCCGCCATCATCGGATAAACGAGGCCCGCCAGAATCGCCCCGGCAATGGGCGCGACCCAGAACATCCAGAGTTGCTGCAAGGCCCAACCGCCGACGAACAGCGCCGGCCCGGTGCTGCGGGCGGGGTTGACGGAGAGATTCGTCACGGGAATGCCGATGAGATGAATGAGCGTCAGACCAAAGCCGATGGCAATGGGCGCAAGACCTTTCGGTGCGCGCGGGTCGGTGGCGCCGAGAATAATGAACAGGAAAAAGAACGTGAGCACGGCCTCAGCCACGAATGCGGCCGTCGCGGAATAATGGCCGGGTGAATGCTCAGCGAAACCGTTCGAGGCAAAGCCACCGGCGGTGGAAAATCCGGCCTGACCGCTGGCAATCAAATAAAGGACGCCGGCGCCCGCGATGCTGCCGAGGTTCTGGACCACGATGTAAGGCAGCAACTCCGCAACGCTAAAACGCCCACCGACCCACAGACCAACGGATACGGCCGGATTCAGATGACACCCGGAGATATGGCCGATGGCATAAGCCATGGTCAGCACGGTCAATCCGAAAGCCAGCGCGACGCCCACCAGCCCGATACCCAGATTGAGCGGCGTCGTTCCTTCCAGGGAGATGATTTTTGCGGCCAGAATCGCGCTGCCGCAACCGCCAAAGACGAGCCAGAAGGTTCCCAGGAATTCGGCGAGCAATTTATTTTTCAAAGGCAACATAGGATTTAAAAGTTAGTTTTTAAGCAACACCCGCAAACCTCTTTCGACGACTCACCCAGTATTCCTGTTGGAGGTGAATAAGCAAGCACATCGTGGGGGTCGGTCCGCCCCCCGGAAACGCAACGGTCGCCGTTTCTTGCCAACTGTTCCCGGCCGTTAAAAGTCTCTGCGTGGCTTTTACTAGATTATCACTTCAAATCAGCAATGTTTGGCTCCAAGAATCTGTGGAACAAACACTTGAGAATATTTTAGAAACACCCTCAAACAGGATTTAAGACGATTGTTTGCACTTCGGGTCCATTTCCGAATTTCCGCATCACGGACAAAATCCCCGGTGCCGCGGGATATTTCGGATAATCCTAAAACTGTGGAGTATAGAATTCTGAGGGTGATCGCCTACAAGAAAGCGGTTTTCACCTGCTTTCGCAATTCCGGCAGCACTTCCCGCGCGAACCAAGGGTTCTTTTTCAACCAAATATTGTTGCGCGGGCTGGGATGCGGCAGCGGCCAGAGTTCCGGAGCAAATTCGCGCCACGCCTGGACCGTCGCAGTGAGCGTATCCTTCGCCCGTGAGGAGAGATGCCAATTCATCGCATACTGGCCGATGACGAGCGTGAGCGTGACGGCGCGGAGTTCGCGCAGGATTTTCTCGCGCCACGCGTCGGCGCATTCGGGCCGCGGGGGAAAATCACCGGACTTGCCAGTTCCAGGGTAGCAAAACCCCATGGGCAAAATCGCCACACGGCTTGCGTCGTAAAACGTCTCCCGGTCGAGGCCCAGCCAATCCCGCAGCCGGTCGCCGCTGGCATCGTCGAACGGAATACCGGTTCCGTGCACTTTCCGTCCGGGCGCCTGTCCCGCGATAAGAATGCGAGCGGTGCGGGAAATCTGCAGGACGGGACGCGGCCCGAACGGCAGATTTTCCACGCAAAGGGTGCAGGCACGGATGTTCCGCTGCAATTCGGCGAAGGGGACGGCGTTCATTGCGCGGCCTGGAGAATTTTCATCAACGCGACGAATTCCTCAGCGCATTCGGGACATAACGCCAAATGCTGCTCAACCTTGGCGAGAACGTCGTTTGCCGGACTCTGCGCAAGCTGGGCCTCGGC
>Ga0302320_10003672_pt1 | contig 35438 bp, 32 predicted proteins | sample Bog_T0_3_FD_202130 | JGI IMG/M metagenome (GOLD analysis project Ga0302320, IMG submission 202130) | Peat permafrost microbial communities from Stordalen Mire near Abisko, Sweden - Bog_T0_3 | ecosystem: Environmental > Terrestrial > Soil > Wetlands > Peat | place: Sweden: Abisko, Stordalen Mire...
GCTGCGATTGTGAAATACCAGCCGGTAGCGGCGTCCCTGCCGGAACACGAATTCCCGTTCATGCGGATATTCCTTGCCGTTGACGAGCCAGTGATTGATCCCATGGGGCCCACCAGGCACTTTCTCAAAGACCATGTCGATGGTCTCGTCGGGCGCGGGGTGCGGCGCGGTCGTGCCAAAGATTGTGTAGTCCCAGCGCGCCTTCGGAGGCGGAAGCCATCGCGCGCGCTGCTTCTGATTGGCGTATTCCACGACGATGCCCATGCCGGATTGCCGCGCGACACCACGCAGCTCGCCTAAAATCCAGACGCCCGGCCGATTCATCTCCACGATCGCATCCACGCGCTCGCCCGGAGCGATCTCAATCACATCGACCGGCTGAGGCGCAGGCACCGGATTGCCGTCGAGAGCGATCACCTGAAATCTGTGGCCGTAAAGCCCCACGCGATGAATTTGCGAAGGGCTGGCGTTGAGCAGGTGCATCAGGATGCGCTGCCCCTCCTGCACGCGGAGGGGTTCCCCCGCGTTGAGCATCTTGTCGTTGATCGAATAAAGAGGGGCGCCGACTTCGAGCCCGTTGGGACGCGGGTCCGGCGTAGCGGGTTTTTCGGGCATCGGGTCATTGGGATCATCCGCCGACTCCTCGTCCTGATCCATCGTGGTCAGAAAAGGCTGCCATTCACGCAGCGCCAGAAAGACTTCCTGATCGTAGCGCCCAGGGTCATTCGGGGAATCGATCATGAGAAAACCGAACTGGCCGGTGTAGGCGCCGCGATGCAGATCAAGCATGGCCTCGGTATGCGAGTGATACCATCGCGAACCCGCCGGCGTGGCCACCAATTGATAACGCCGGCGGCCATGCGGAGGCACCGGGGGTGTGCCTTCTTCCTCCGCCCCATCCACGTCCGAGGGAACGAACAAACCGTGCCAATGTACGTACTCAGGAACGTCCGTGTCGTTCACAACCTCTACGGCGACGCGCTGGCCCTCTCGCATCCGCAGCAAGGGACCGGGGACCTGGTTGCTGTAGCCGATAGTACTGAGCACAACCTGGGGTGACAACTCGACCATCATCGGGGCGATCCGCAGGGTGAAATCCGCCGCGCGCCCGGCGGCCTTCGGTTCCAGGGTCGCCCCCATCGGATGCGGTGGCGGCCCCGGAACCTCCGGGCGCGCCCGCGACTGAGCGAACGCGGGCCGCAGCTTGCCTGCCCCCGCCCCGATCACGGTGGCCCATCCAAGCCGCCCAAAATCCCTTCGATTCATTTGATCCTCATCCCGCCTGCAATGCCAGCGCCGGCGCGACCGCCAGAAGCTGCCGGTATTTCATCCGCAAGGGTACTTCGCCTTCGTTCACCTTCGTCCCTGCCTGGGTAATCGGCACCGAGGACCATACTACCCAACTTTCAAGGGTTTGTCCTGACGGGCAAACCGGAAGTAATCCGTTTGACCACCAACTCTACGTTTGCTTGCGAGTTGCCGATTCGGAGTTGGGAGTGTTGGGATCTGTGACGCCGGGCGCGTATGTCCGGCCTTTGCCTGAAGCCCCCCTTTTTCTCATGAACAGGAAGCTGGGTTGCATTCGGGGGGCCGGGGCGCGTCGAATAGCCGACGGGAATCTTCAAAATTAAAGTCGCGTCTGAAAGCGACGTAAATCCATATTAAGAAGCCCCTTTTTCAAACGGTTAGCCGGATTGATCTGGATGGTCGGGTGCACGGAAGTTATCTACACAACTTTACATTTCAAAAGCCGAAGCGCTGTTCGCGCTCCGGGGTTTCTGCGTGCTGAGGCGCGGCAAGGGACGGCTGCCCCTTGCCCCACACCCCATCCTCGCCACGACCATCCTGCCCTCGCTTCGACGACGCCTGATCGGTTTGCCTCCGGAATGGTGATCGGCTTCCCTCCGGAATCACTGATCGCCTTCAGCGGAATCCTCACCGAGTTGGCAGATTTCACTCGAGTAGCGGGGCCGGAGTAGCCCGATACCGGCGCATCTTAATGAGGTTACTGTTCCTGGGGTGCTTACGAAGGAGCTGCAACAAAACCGCGGGCGAAAACGCGCACTCCAAAACGAGGAATCGTCAGTCCCAGCCATGGACACAATCTACGCTGGGAGGCGCGGCGTGGCGCGATGCCTGAAGACCGCGGCTATCGCCGCATGTCGCCGTTCTAAAATCGAATTTCCGATGCATCGCGGCCGCTTCATCACATTCGAGGGCATGGACGGCTGCGGCAAGACCACACAACTCCGCCTGCTCGCCGTCGCGCTCCGGGAACGTGGCGTCGAAGTTGTCGAGACCGTGGAGCCCGGTGGCACCGAGATCGGCCGCCAGATCCGCCGCATCCTCCTCGATCCCGCCAATGCCGAGATCCACGCCCGCACGGAGCTGCTGCTCTATTTCGCCAGCCGCGCGCAGAATGTCGAGCAGGTGATCCGGCCGGCGCTGGTGGCGGGGAACACCGTTCTCTGCGACCGCTTCACCGACTCGACGCTGGTGTATCAGGGTTGCGGGCGCGGTCTTGATTCGCAGATTGTCCACGAACTTGATCGCATCGCGTGCCAGGGGCTCAGGCCCGACACCACGTTTCTAATCGACATCGATCCCGCCACCAGCCTCGCGCGCGCCAAACATCGCAACCGGCATTCCGGCGGACCGGCGGAATCGCGCATCGACGAAGAGAGCGCCGCGTTCCATGAGCGCGTCAGGCAGGGCTACCTGGAGCTTGCCGCCGGCGAGCCTGCGCGATTCGTGGTCATCGACGGGCGCGCCACCATCGGCAAAGTTGCCAGGCGCATTCAGGAGGCATTGCTCGCGCATGTTTGAAAACTTCTGGGGCAATCGGCACGTGCAGATCGCGCTCGAAGGCATGATCGAGCGGGAGCGCATTCCGCAAACCATGCTGTTCGCAGGCCTCGAAGGCCTGGGCAAGGCCACGCTCGCTCGCCGTTTCGCCGCACGGCTGCTGGCGTCGCCGGACAAGATCGAGCATGACGATCTGAGCCTGGCGGAGAATGCTTCGTTAATTGCGGCGCGCGAAAAAATGCCCGCCGACAAACGCAACGACGATCCGCTGGTGTTCGCCTCGCATCCGGATTTCCTGACCTTTCCTCCCGACGGCCCACTGCGCCAGATCGGCATCCCGCAGATGCGTTTGTTGAAAGAACGCGCGCAGTACAAACCGCTGAAGGGTTCGCGGCGCGTGTTTTTAATTGACCAGGCGGATCGCGCGGGCGAGCAGGCGGCCAATTCGCTGCTGAAGACTTTGGAAGAGCCGCCCGATCATTTAATCCTGATCATGACCGCGGAGAACGTTTACGATCTGCTGCCGACGATCCGGTCGCGTTCCGTAATTCTGAATTTCTCTCCGCTGACGAACGAAGACATGCAGGAGTTCGCCCAATTCCGCAAGCTGGATAATGCCGAGCGAAGGATCGCGCTCTCGGGCGGGAGCCCCGGCGTGGCGGCGTCGCTCGATATCGAGTTATTTCAGAAGCGGCGCGCGTCGATGCTGGCGCTGCTGCGCACGGGGGCGGGAGTGGCGTCGTACGCGTCCTGGCTGCCGGTTTCGGAAGCCCTGGGACGCAGTAAGAGCGAAAAGCTGGAGCTGTATCTCAAGCTGCTCTACGACTTGCTAAGGGACGTGACGGTGCTGCGCGAGGGAGGAACGGCCATCCGCAATTTCGATCTGCGGAATGAATTGAGCACGCTCGCGCCGCGTGTGTCACGAAAATGGATTATCGACGCGGTGAAGGGCGTCGATGAGATTGCGGGGTTACTGCGGCGCAATATTCAGAAGAGTATTGCGCTCGATGGCCTGCTGATGCGGATGCGCAGTTAGCGCGAAGTGAAATTTCAAAGTGGCGGGGTCAACGAAAGAAGGTAAATGAAAAAGGCGCTCAGCCAACAGCATGGCTTTAACGCCATCAGCCTGATGCCGACCAACCTTTACGGCCCCGGAGATAACTTCGATCTGCGGAAATCCCACGTGCTGCTCGCGCTGCTTCGCAAGTTCGTGGAGGCCACGGAGAGCGGTGCACCGGATCGCCGCGCCGCTGATGCTTAATACGATGCACTGGAGATCATTAATGTGGGAACAGGCGAGGATGTAACTATTCGGGAACTGGCGGAGACGAATCGGCCGACTGACTGGCTTCAGCGGCCGCCTCGTGTTCGATGCATCAAAGCCGGACGGCACCATGCGGAAATTGCTCGATGTGTCGAAGTTGCACAGGCTGGGATGGAAGGCGCGGATTCCATTGCAGCGGGGCTGGCGGAGACGCATCGGTGGTATGGAATGGGGACCGGCGGACGCGACCGCTTGGCCGCACCGGTCCCGATAAATCGCGATTCGCCTGTTTAAGCGCAATTCGCTTGTCCCACATACTCGCAGACGCCTTACTTACCGGGAGGCCGCCGTGCAGGCCCGAATTGCAGTGTGGGGCGCGGCGGCCCGGAACTCAACTCTCCAACACGGCGCGGTTCGGGGAACGCGAGGACGGGTAAATCGCCAGGTTCCTCGCGCCGCGCCTCCGCGAATCCATAGTTGGCAAGGAACGGTCCTGTGAAGCGAATCCCTGCCGCGTCTCTGCCTCTTGGCACTTTTGAATCAGGTCTGAAATATGTACTCATGCGATCGTTATCGCATAGGGGGTTGCCGTAACCGGACCGCGGAACCAGGCGAACGTCCTGTGTTTCCAGCCTAAACGCAGCAGAATCAATATCCTGGAAGCCTCAAGAAGAAGTCGCGGATTTCTGTGAATGGCCCGTGCCGGGTGGCGCAACGGGGGATGAAAACCGCTGCCGGCCTTCCGCAATGCGCTGTTCCGACTGGGTGCATTTCGCCCTCCCTGATTTTTCAGCAACTTAGAACGATGTATTTTCGAAGGAATCGTTCACAGACGCGACCGCTTCGCGGGCTGCACCGCGCCAGCCGGACTGAGGATCTTTTTATGCACGGTTTACGCGAAACTCAATACCATTAGACTGTGCGCAAAATCCTGTTGGGGGGCCGGAACGGAGCCTGCATTGCAAACGCGCATTTCAGGACCATAAGGACCGAGCATGATGTACGACTTTTTTTGCTGGCAGTGCGGATCGGCTTCGCTCGTTGTTTCGCGTCGCATGACAATCGTAGAGAAACCTTTGGGTCTGTTCGTGATTCCGTATCGTTGCACCTCGTGTCAATGCCGCCAGTGGAAGTTCAGATTCGTACCGTTGGCGCCACCAGCCGCCGACACAAAGCTGTCTGGTCGCCAGGCAGGTCGAGGCGTCTGAACGGAGCCGCCAGGCTACAATCTACTTCGGGATGCGGGTTTCCAGTCAACTCAGCGGGCGCTTACCTTGTTTAGCTGACTTTGGTGCCCACGAGGGAGGCTTGGCGAAAGCTGAGATCGATTGCCGGCAAACGTACTGATTTCTTCCGCCGGGCGCCGAGTCGCTCTTATGCATTTGGTGCGGGACGCGCTTACTGCCCGGCGTGCGGGCGCATGGGTGGGCGCAGCCGACTCCGGCTCTTCCGCTCCGACGCGCTTTCTGTCCGATAAGTTCTGGCAGGTGCCGAGGTGCACTGACTCGACATTCGAGAACGCCATGCTCGCAATCTGCGAGGATAACGGCATCGGATTGGTGATTCCCACAATCGACACTGAGTTACCTGTCTATGCGCGCTGCCGAAACAGGTTCGAGGCGGCCGGCATCACGGTCTGCATATCAAGCGAGGCAACCATCGGCATAGCCTCGGATAAGAAGAAGACCCACGAGTGGCTGCTGGCTAATCGCTTTCCGACGGTGCGGCAGGCATCTCCCGCCGAAGCGCTGAGCGATGCGGCCGGGTGGCGATGGCCATTGATTGCCAAACCGCGCGACGGCAGCGCTTCGGTCGGTGTGCGTCGCATCGCGAACATCGAGGAACTGCGGTACGTCGCCGGGACCACACCCTCCTATATCGTCCAGGAACTCGCGCGCGGACGAGAGTTCACGGTTAATCTCTACGTCAGCCAGTCCGGGAAGTGTGTCTGCGCCATTCCTCACTGGCGTATGGAGGTGCGTGCCGGAGAAGTCTCAAAGGGCATCACCGTCAAAGACAGAAAGCTGATGGACCTGTGCCGCGGAGTTGCCGAGTCCCTGCCCGGCGCTCGTGGCCCCCTGAACGTTCAGTGTTTTCTCGACGAAGACGGCTCCATCGTGATCATCGAGATCAACGCGCGCTTCGGCGGCGGCTATCCCCTGGCCCATCGAGCCGGCGCCCGATTTACCGACTGGCTTCTCGACGAGCAGGAAGGGCGCGACCTGGCGTGGTTCGACGAGTGGCTCGACGATCTCGCCATGCTTCGTTACGACGAGGCTGTTTTCGTCGAGGGCAGAAAAGTCGTTACCGCATGAACCGGCTCTGCGTGGTTTTTGACGTCGACGACACGCTGTACCTGGAGCGCGATTACGTGCTCAGCGGTTTTGCCGCCATCGGGCCCTGGGCGCGGACCTGGCTCAGGATACCGGATTTCGCCGAACGCTGCCGCGTCGCCCATGAGAAGGGTCAACGTGGACGTATCTTCGACACGGTGCTGGAGGACTGCGGAGTGCGGCCGGCGCCGGAGTCGATTTCTGCACTGGTAGCTCTTTACCGCGCCCATGTCCCGGATATACGGCTTTGTGCGGACGCGGCAACTGCTCTCGAAAGCGCCGCGGCCAAGTGGCCCGTGGCCATCATCACGGACGGACCGGCTATAGCGCAAAGCCGCAAGGTGGAAGCTCTGGGCCTCGCCCGCTACGCGTCGCGGATTTATTTAACCGAGCTTTTCGGCCGCGAATGCTCGAAGCCCAGCCCTGTCGCATTCGAGGAAGTTCAGCGGATGATAGAAGCGCGCCGCTACGTATATGTTGCGGACAACCCGCTGAAGGACTTCACGGCTCCCGCCATGCTCGGCTGGAAGACGATCCGCATACGACGCCCCGCCGGTCTTTATTCCGCGCTGGAGAATGGCGGGGCGCTAGTGGATTTCGAACTGCGCGACTGCGCCGAACTGCACGAATTGCTGTCGTGTTTCTGATCCCGTCCAGCACTCTCGCCCGAGTCTGTCACGACTCCAGCGTTTCCCATAAACTCGGCGCTTCCCATGAACTCTTCCATGGTGGCCTGGCCGGACTGGCTGATACCATCGCGCCGCAGAACCTTTACTATCGTCATCGCAAGAATCTTCAGATCCAGCGCCAGGCTCCAGTGATCCACGTACCAGACATCCAACTCGAATTTCTTCTCCCATGTGGTGTTGTTTCGGCCGTTAATCTGCGCCCACCCTGTAATACCGGGCTTAACCTCGTGGCGGCGCCGTTGGCCCGGCGAGTACCGCGGCAAATACTGCGGCAGAAGAGGGCGCGGTCCGATAAGGCTCATATCGCCCCGCACCACGTTGATCAGTTGAGGCAACTCATCGAGACTGGCCTGGCGCAGAAATTTTCCTGCGCGGGTCAGTCGCACTTCGTCGGGCGCCAGTGCGCCGGAGGCTGTCCGCTCGTCGGTCATGGTGCGAAACTTCAAAAGAACAAAGGGCCGGTCCGACCTCCCGATCCGCGTCTGTCGGAAAAACACCGGAGATCCGAGGCTCCAGCGCACGGCCACCGCCATCAGCCCCAGCAAAGGGAGCCAGAAGGGCAGGCTGGCTAAGGTAAGCGCCAGATCGAAGGCGCGCTTGCCGGCTCCGCCCGATCTGATCGTTTCGTTGCAAGGAAAGGGGCCGGCTACCCGCCCCGTCCGCGTCGAATCGCGCGCTGGAAGCTTCAATTGTTGCGTCTCGGGACGATCGCCTCAGCCGGGGGCACACGAAGATTCATGGCGCTGGCGTATAACTCCTCGTGCAGGGAGACGATGCGCGCAGTGTCGTATTGGTCCATGCAGGCGACGGCCCGCCCACCCATGGCGGCGACTTTCTCCGGATGATCCGTAAACCACTCGATCAGCGACGCCAACGCGCCGATATCCCCGGCCGGGTACAACATTCCGCCGCCGTCTCCCAGAAGGTCTTGCGTTCCGCGAATATCCGACCCGATTACCGGCACTCCGCAGCTAAGGGACTCGAGCACGCTCCGCGGCAGTCCCTCCTGGGTGGAGGGAAGGATTGTGGCGCGAGACATGAGGATAAAGGACCGGACGTCGGCCTGAAGCCCGGCGAAGTGCACTCTGCCCGCCAATCCCGAATTCGCCACAAGCCTCCCAATCGGCTTTCGAAGCGGACCGTCCCCCACAAATACTACATGAACATTCTCGTGTTGCAGGCGCGAAAGTGCAGCGACAACATCCCGATGCCGTTTGCGCGGAATGAACTCGGCGATCATCGTGAACACGGGGTTGTCATCTCCAATGCCGAGAAGCCGGCGCAATGCTTCCAGCTCAGCCGGGGGCACTGCCGAGGGACGAAAGCGATGGCGGTCCACGCCAATACCAGGCATGAAGCACAGGCGGCCGGGAGGAACAAGGCCCAGCCGGAGAGCGGCCCCCTCGTCAGTGCGATTCATCGTTACCAGGTAATCGGTCCGTCGGCTGGCGATTTTCTCCAGCGCCGTAAAGACCCGATTGCGTAACCAGCTGTTTCCCGGATGAAAATGGAAGCCGTGCGCCGTGTAGATAACCGAGGGCCCTGTCGCCCGGCGGCGCCGCCCCAACGCCAGGCGTGTGATGAAAGCCGCCACGGGCGTGTGCACGTGAACGATGTCGTACTCTCCGTGGCCGACCAAGTCGCGAACGCGGAGCAGTGCGCGCGTCACGTTGCGATAATCGAGCGGGTGACGGGACCATTCGATATCGTAGACCCGATCAAAGTGCGCTAGGCATGCGTCGCACCTCTCGATGCCGCTGGCCAGTGCGTCCACCTGCCAGCCGAGCGACCGGAAATGGTCCGCAAAAGGAAGTAGGAACGCCTTCACCGTGGACGACACTGTGGAGACGATCAGCAGCCGCACAGTCGCCCGGCGCAGAGTCGCGACTTGGAGGAACCGAGCCGCAAAATCATCAAATGGCGGTAAGCCGCCGGCTGTCCGTCGCTCCCTGCTAAACGACTACCGGCTTGAAAGCGATAGAATGCTGAGAACGTACGAGACGGAAACACGATTCGGGGGCAAAGGTGAAACCTGCTGAAAGCCGACCGCCTATAGGCGGTGGGATTGGACCCGGCGTTGGACACTAAAGCCATTGTCCCGCGGCGAGTGCATGATATGCGTCGATGTATCGACTCACAAATCGATCCTCCGCATAATTTGTGATGATGCGCTCCCGAGCAGCCGTTCCGAGGCGGACGCGTGCGGTCTCCGAGAGTCCAGCAGCCTCACGCATCGCCCTGCCCAACTCATCGGGACTACCCGGAGGAACGATATACCCAGTGTCTCCAACTATGATCGCGCTATCGCCGACGTTTGTAGCTATACATGGGAGCTCGCATAACATTCCTTCGCAGATAACGTTCGAAAACGCTTCTCCTCGCGAACTCGATACGAGAAAATCGAACGCCGAATACGAAGCTGCGATATCGTCGGACCGGCCGCACAGTACGGTCGAACTGCCGAGACCATTCTGCTCAACCAGTCTCACCAAGGCACTATTGGATCTGTCGACTCCGTCGCCAAAAAGCAAAAAGACCAAACGATCATCGCTCTCCTTCGCAGCCCGTGCAGCCTGCAGGAAAGTAGCATGATCCTTAATCGGGTCGTACCGTGCTACCATCCCCATGACTATCTTGTTATCCGGAATATTGAAACGCTCCCTCACTCGTCGCCCCAACTCCCGGCATCTGAAGAATTTTTCACCGGCGTACCCATTCGGAATGAAGACACCACGTTTTCCACAGTACCCCCGGGATTCATGCGCGATCCTTGACGATTCCGCGCAGTACGTAATGTGAACATCGCTTCCGTAGGAAAGTAATCCGCAGGCGGTCGCGGCCAATAGCGTCGAGGGTGTATTGCTCGAAAAATGGAGATTGGCGTGATGAATGCCCCATAGCAGTGCCGCCTTTCGCGGCGCTGCTCGGCGTGAAACGGTAGCGTATACGCACGCGTGATACATCCAGGCGTGAATCACGGCCGGCTCATACGCGCGTATCTCGCTCACGAGTGCCTTGACACCGCTGAAATCGAGTCTCCCCCGACGCAGGCCAAGATGAATACAACGAAGGCCATTTCCCCGTATCCGGCCGCTAAGTGGGCCCTCGGGAAGCAGCGACACCACCCGCTGTTCGAACCCCGCCATTGCCAGGCGCTCGCTTAAATCGCACAGTAACAACTCCGCGCCCCCCGTATTGAGCCCCGTCACTACATGAAGAATTCGCATCCGCTTTCGTCCGCATGTTGCGCGGCAGGCAACACAATCGTGGCATCTATTCAGAACTTTCGATTTCCGGGGCCACTATCGCCCGCACCATTCCTTCAAAGGAAACCGTTGAACGCCAGCAGATGTACTCCCGCGGTTTTCGAAATGCCATAAGGGCAAATCGGATTGAAGGGCGTCTGTTCGTTTTGAACCGTCGCATCGGCGTTGCCAAACACCCGCGACGATGCCGCGTAAAAAAGCCTGTGCTGCAATCCCGCTTTAAGTATGCCGGAGATAACGTGACTCAGAGCAAGCGTATTGACTTCGAAGCTGCGCAGAAGAAGATCGTGCCGGTCGAATTCCATACCCTCCGCGGACTGATGGCAGGCTGGCGGGTAATAAATTTCATCCGGCCTTGTTTCCGGCAGAAGTTCAAGGACGGACAGTTGGTCTCCGATGTCGGCCTTCTTGACCCAACCGACCCCAGCCGAATGCACGTCCCCGCCTGAACTCACCCCAAAAACTGAATATCCCCTTGTCCGCAGCAGGGATGTCAGATATGCACTGTCTTGGCCTCTCCAGCCTATTACGAACGCCGTCCCAACACTCGCGTTCTCAGTGTCCGGGTCAAAGCTAGCGATTAGACAGCTTACTTTCGATCAGGGTGTGTTGTCTATAGAGTACGAGTAACAGGAGTAATTGGACAAGACTCTCTGGGCGGTTATTGTGAAGCTCTTTCCGTCGGACCTCTCGCTGACAGCAGGAGTATTCCCCTGACCTCTCTCACACCTGATACCCAACGCTGTGCCCAAACTCGAATCCGGTGTCAACGTTATGCGGCTGTTTGCCTGTAAGGCGGTCGTAGCTACCGTAATTGAGTTCTGGCCAGTCCGGATCGCAACGAATCCCGAAGCTGCGGCTCCACACTGTGCCGGGGAAGCAGTCGATACACAATGCGGCGCGAAAATTGTTCCGGTGACTACCCAGGTGCCAGGCGCGCCTGCCTTAACGTTCTTCCACCCTAAGGACTCATTAGGAGCTGAGGCGAAGTTCTCGATACAGTCCCCCTCATTCCACGTGCCATTCGTCGGCACGCCGGGGCGGGGATTCCACTTACTTCCGGATTCGCCCACAACTGTATTACCGCAGTGCCTAATCAGGCTGGCTTCCCCGTCGGTCATGGTTTCGTCCGAAACGCCACCGCTCATCAGATATTTTCCGTTATCGTTGATAAATGTATTGTTATAGACGTAGCCGTCTTTAACGCCTTTAGAAACCATCCAGAGCCCGCGCCCCGATCCCGACCTTCCACAGTTATGATTGGTATTGTTGGTATATTTGAAATGCGTTACATTCGATAAGGTAGTGCAGTCTCCATTCGCCACCTCGACCACGTTGTTTGTCATTATCGTGGAGTCCGCCGCGGTCACGTTCGGCCCGCTGGAAACATTGGTACTGACGTTCCCCGTTATGCTTATTTGTGATCCCGGCGCTCCGTCGCTGGCCGCGGCGGAGACAAGAATAGAATAATTACTGGTCGTGTAGATTTTATTGTCGTGAACACTGCTTCGAAAGATCGGAAGCTGAATCAGCTTTCCGCCCTCGGGGATTTGAAGACTCGATCCCTGCAGGTAGATACCGTAATATGTATCGTGGATAATGTTAGATCCAATGTCGACATCCCCGACACCTTCACCGCTGATTGAACCGTAGAGTGAATAGGTCCCGCACCTGCGTGCGGAAATGCAGCCGTATGTGGGTAGCCCCGCATAAGTATTTCCAGTGATTTCCGCGTGGGCGTTCGGCGTCTGTACAAGGAAGGTTCCACTTCCCGTGTGTGTGCTGCGGGCTACAACAATGTCTTTGACGAAGAAGCTGAACCCTTCGCACCACGGAGTCTGCACGCATAGATTGCCGGTTGCGATAAAGCCGGAATTGAATGCCGGTGCCGCAGTCGCCCCTCCCGACGCGACGCTGAGGCAAAACCACCAATTCTGATAACAATAGTTGTCGTGGAATTTGAGATTATTCGACCGTGTGTACTGCACGGCAACGGCCTGTGCATGCGTGAAGTAGTCGTTATAAATATCGGCGCCGCCGACGCCGGTCAGATTTACTTCCGCCTTGCTGAAATTGCTCCCGTCCGTCAGCATGTCGAAACCCAGATCGTGAATCGCTACCCAACCCGCATCCGTGATCTCAATCATGTCGGTACTCGCTTGCAGGCAGGAAGAGTGCCGAACAAACCGGCTCTCGAATGGACCTTCGCCAAGAATGGCGATGCTTCCGGAGGTCTTTAGCGACACACTGCAAATTGCATATTCTCCCGGAGGAACGTACAGCGGAAGTCGGGCCCTGTCGGCGGCAATCAACGCTCGTTGCAAGCAAGCCGTGTCGTTCGTAACTCCGTTTCCCGCACAGCTGAATTGGGAAAGGGAGATATCGCGGGAAATCAGAGAGAGGCTTGTCACCTCCTGATTACGCAAGACAAAAGGCACCCCAATACCCGCCCCGGACAGAACGATATCCACAAACTGAGTATCTGCATAGAAGTCATAGAACGCGGATATCGAGTCGGCAACAAATGGGTTAGCTTTGGATGTGCCGTCTTGATCCGAATAAAGAGGAATCACCGACTCGGTACCGGCAGCATAGACCGTCACGGTACACCCGGGAAACGATATGACCGAACTATGCGCCGAGGGAGCGCCAGCGGACTGGACAGGAACAGCGCCCTGAGCGCAAAGTGCCGTGTAATGTCCTCTCAACGGGGCCGCCTGTGACAATGAAGCAGACAGACACAGAACGGTCACAGTCGCAAGGAACGATGTAACTCTCACGACGATGGCCATTAGCGGACGAGCAAGTGTCAGGTTCACTTGGACTTCTGAAACCACAGCGCGGCGAAGGTGTAGCGTCGGCCATGCCATTCCACTGTGATATCTTTGCACTTCGGAATCGATTGTTCCCGCCGCAAGGGTAATCCTGCCTCCGCGAAGGCGGTAATCATTCCTGAAAGCGAGTCCTCATTTTGAATTCGCCACTCATAGCCGTTCCTGTCCCTGTTGTCAGTCGACGACCAGTTGTGCCAATAGTCAGTTGTAATAAGAGCCATTCCGTTCGGTTTCAGTATGCGATGGCATTCGCGAGCGAACGCCCCGATCGGTACGCCATGTTCCACAACGGATACGCATGAGATGAAATCGATCGACTCCGGCTCCAAACCCGTTGCGGTTATATCCGCTTGCCTGAGTGAGAAGTTAATTCGCGCAGGGTTGCGCAGGAAAGCGAGAAACCTTCTTAAGCGGGCTGATTTGGATATCCTTAAGTCGATGCCGACCAGTTTCCGAAAACCAAGCTGCTGGTAGACGGCAAGTGAATGTCCGTCTCCGCAGCCCAGATCGGCTATCGAAATAGTCCTGTCGAGATTGAGCAGAAATTTTGCGGCAAGGTAATGGTCCCAGTTCTTTTGGCGCGTCGCGTGTAAATGAACACGGCACTTTTCCAAAAAGCTCGTTGCCGCGTCAACTTCGGCCGCGTCAGCCAGGATTTGTATCATAGTCCCTCATTCGGCATCACAGCTTCCGGCCGGCGGTCAGGTCGCGACTGTCGCGGCGACCGTCGACGGAACAGCGGGGAAACCCACTTGTTGAAGCTCCGCCTCAACCATGATCCGGACCAATTCGGGGCATTCTACTTTGTGAGCCCAAGCCAACTGTTTTCGTGCCTTCGAGGCATCGGCGCGCAGAAAGTCAACTTCGGTCGGGCGGTAGTACAAAGGGTCGATGACCACGTAGTCTTGCCAATCGAGATTTACGTGAGCGAATGCCAGCTCGACAAACTGTCTTACCGAGTAACTGGATCCGGTCCCGATTACATAGTCGACCGGCGTATCCTGCTGAAGCATCAGCCACATCGCCTCGACATACTCAGGTGCGTACCCCCAGTCACGGCGGGCTTCGAGATTTCCGAGATAAAGTTTATCCTGGAGCCCGGCCTTGATGTGAGCGACTCCGCGGGCTATTTTCCGTGTGACGAACGTCTCGCCGCGGCGGGGCGACTCATGATTGAACAAAATTCCACTGCACGCAAAGAGGCCATAACTTTCACGATAATTAACGGTCAGCGAGTGGGCGAAGAGCTTTGCGCAAGCGTATGGACTGCGCGGGTAGAAGCGGGTCGCTTCGCTTTGCGGGGCCTCCGCGGCTCCGAACATTTCACTGGATGACGCCTGGTAAAACCGGGTTTTAAGCTTTAGCTTGCGAATGCCCTCAAGCAGCCGAAGCGCACCGTTGGCGGTCACGTCGCAGGTATATTCCGGCACATCGAAACTGACTCTCACGTGACTCTGCGCAGCAAGGTTGTAGATCTCGTCAGGGCTGATATCGAACAGAAGCGTCCACAGGCTGCTGCTGTCCGACATGTCGGCGAAGTGCAGATACAAACGCCCCTCGGGGTTATGCCAGTCCTGATAGATCCGATCGAGGCGCCCCGTATTGAAGCTGCTTGAGCGTCGCTTAATGCCGTGTACCTCATAGCCCTTCGCCAGCAGCATCTCGGCTAGATAAGAACCATCCTGGCCAGTGATCCCGGTTATCAGCGCCCGCTTCATTCCGTCGCGCCTTCGCTGTCTGGTGTGGCATCAACGGCTTCGAGAACCGGCAGTGCAAATATCAGACGGCCGCCCCGGGCCAGAAAGTTTCTCTCTTTTGCGACGATGAATTCGCGAAAATGCCAAGGAAAAACAAAAAATGCGTCGGGCTGCTGGGCTTTGGCCTCCTCCTCCGATATGATCGGAATCAAGCTCTTGGGAGTGAAGCATCCGAATTTATCCGGATTGACGTCGGCTATGAAGGGTATTTCTTCAGAGGTGATGCCGCAGTACTGAAGAACGACGTTGCCTTTGGTAGAGGCACCGTACCCGAAGACTTTTTGCCCCTGCCGCTTAGCCTCGCGCAGGTATCGGGGTATTTCTTCCTTATGGCGCCGAACGCGGTCGCGGAACTGTGAATAGACGGCGGCTTCCCTATAGCCTCCCGCCTCCTCGCGCCGAAGAATTGCGCTCGCTTTATCTCCGCCGGCTGAATTGCCGTTAGCATGAGCAGTTGTCACGCGGAAGCTCCCGCCATTTGTCTTGTCGAAGCTTACGTCAAGGATTTTGAGACCCGATCGATCAGTCATGAATTGAATCTGCGCGAGTGCATAATATTCCAGATGCTCGTGACAGATGGTGTCGAACGAGTCGCTCTCGATCATCGCCGGAAGGTAGCTTTGTTCGAATACCCAGATACCATCGTCCGCCAGGACCTCTGCGACTTCGCGCATGAATTGCAGCGGAGATTCCATATCGTAAAACATGGCAATCGATGTGACAATTTTCGCTTTCCTGCTGCCGTACTCGCGCTGGAAGCGTCCGGCGGAAAAAAGGTCGCAGATTGCGGCAGCCTCCGCGGGGTAGAACTGCCTGAACTTGTCGGCGCTCGGATCCATTCCCGTCAGCGTTACCCCTGGCGACGCCAACTTCCGCAACAGCGTTCCATCGTTGCTGCCGATGTCGAGGACAAGGTCGCCGGGCCTCAGGGGAGTACGGGCGGTGGCATCGCTGGCGAGTTCGGAGAGATGCTCGACCATCGACGGATTCAGCCCGGAGCGATATCCATAGTTCGATCCATACATCAGGGCCGGATCGCAGGAATGCCTCAATTGCACCAACCCACAGGCGTCGGCTCTACCGCCGCACCTGACCAGTTCGAGCTTTCCTATAGATACCTCCTGGGCTGCACTACGTGGAAATATGCCTGTGAGAGCCTGGCTTCCCAGATCAATGACAGGTTCCAATTCCGGGTTGCCGCAGATTCTGCAGCGCTCGATTGCGTTTGACATCTTCTCTTTGTTTGTCTTCCTTGAAGGCGCTGGTTTGCTCGTAATTCAGCCTGAACGGCGTTCACTCGACTGCCGGGTTAAGTCTCTTGCGTTTTGGCGCAATAGTTCAATAAGTCTGTCCGCTCGCGATTGCCACGACCAGTTGCCCGCTCTTATGTATTCAGCCGCCTCGCTGGCGCGTCGGAATCTCAAGTCGGCGTTACCAGCGAGTGTATCAACAGCCGCCGCGATGTCCTCGCTCTTATTGGCCACCCACATTGAGTCTGGTCTGTCCGGAAAATTGTCGGCCACCAACGGGGTTGTTATAACCGGCAGCCCGCTGGCCATGGCCTCCAGAACCTTGTTGGATATCCCGCCGCCGGAAACCATGGGAGCCACGAAAATGTCACCCGCGCGCAGTTCGGCCGCTATGTCGGAAACAGCGCCCGTGACAGCTACCCGCGGGTTGTTGAGCGCGAGTTGCAACAGTTCCGGAGCTGGGTTCCTTCCGATCAGCCGGACTTCCACGTTAGAAGTTATTTTGGGTAGGACGTCACGGACTAGGGCCAGCGCGGCATCGACATTAGGGCGGTAATTCATTACGCCCGAGAAGACGACGCGAACACTGTCACCCACGGCTCTTGAGGAAGGCGGATGGAATATCGTGGTGTCGACGCCAATGGGGAGCGCGACGATTCGTTCCCGATCGGGCTCCGGCACGAGCGATCGCGCAAACTTCGCGTCCTCAGGCGAATTGTATATCGATTTTGCATAGCCGGCTTTCAAGACGCGCGTCTCGAGATTTTTCGCTACCCTGATTCGTAAAGGCCGTGCAAGGCTCGGCAATCGGGTACTTTCCGCCAGAGTGATGCTGTCAGTCGGGTGTTGGATAACGGGGCAGCGGCAAACGCCGGGCAGTTTCAGCGACACAGGATCCCACGACAATCCAAGCCAGACCGCGACATCGCAGTCTCCACTGTGATGCGCGGTTGCATGCAGGAAGCCGCTTTCATCTTCGGTCAGGGGACCGCCCAGTGCCGCGCGCAGCATTACGCTTCGAACCGTAGAGCGGCGGTTGACACGAAACAGCACAACAGGGTGTTCACTGGGAGGCTGAACGGCATCGTCCGCAACATTGATGCGTTTCAACAGGCCAATGCGGACGCCAATATCGGAATGTCGACCCAACCCTGCAAGTAGTTTTGTAAGTATAATCGCCGGGCCATTCCCGAGTTCGCCCGCTTCGCTATAGGCCAACAGCAAAACTTTCACGCGCCGAAACCGGGGTCCTCTTCTGACCCCCCTTGCTGGAAAGAAGCCTCTGCTTTTGGCTCAAACCCTGACTTGAAACGCGATCGGGATAAATCCGGCCTCTGCATGAACTGGCCTACAATGTCCGTACCGACCCGACGGCCATCGCCTTGCGAAACCAGCTGAATGGGTGGCTGAATATGGATGATAGTATTTCTCTGGCGTCCTCCAGGACAAGTGCCGTGGCCGCCGAGGTGAAAGCAAAGACCCCGAGTATGTACAATATGGTCAACCATTGGGGCCACGCTGACATCCCCACCAAAGCCGCTAGCACCGCGCATACTGAAGCAACGGCGAAAGGCTTGGCCACATCGTTCACATACCACCGCAATTTTTCGCCGGTCAGGACTCGGCGGTGCATGATCCACGGCCCGAGGGCGAAGACAGCGCAGCTGATCAGGAGCTTGGCGGCGGCGGCGCCGACCGCTCCGTAATACGAGATCATTATCGGCAGCAGCGCGCCGGCAGCCACTAGGCCGAACACATTCATATAGAGACCCAGAGTTGTCCAGCCATAGGCCAGTTGCAAAGCGTACGGGACATAGATGAGCGCGTTAAATGCGCTCCCCGCCAACAGCAAGGCCATTATTGTGTGGGTGGCGTCCGCAGTCGCCGCGTTTCGTGTCCACGCAAGCAGTATGGGCCCGGAGAACAATACCCCCACAACTGTCGAGGGCCAGATCAAAACACTGGCGAGCGCACAGCCTCTGTGGTAACTCTGAGTCAGCCGTTTAAGATCGTTGACGGCGAGGAGTGAGCTGAAGAGCGGGAATAAGGCGGTAAAGATCGGCAACACAAGACGATATATTGCTCCCGCGGCGACCGCGGCAAGATTGTAGTAGCCGAAATCTTCCAGCGAAACCATTTTACTCAGTACGACTCTATCCACCTGATTAAACATCATGGAAGTTGCCGTAAAAGCGCCAGCCCCCGCCGTGAACCGCCAGAGAGACCAAAAAGCCCTGGGCGAATATCGTGTCGACTCGTTTGAAGGCGGCAGGCATCGGGAAAGAGAGTATCGCGCCCAAGCTACCGGAACGGCTGCCATGCCGACCTGCCAGACAAAAAAGACCATCGTTGTGGGAGCAATAAGGCGAAGCGCTATAACTGCACCGACAGATTGCAGGATTGCCGACGTACTGGTTATCCAATTCAGCAATACCTGCCTCTGCAGACCCATCAGGCCGCCCGAATACAACGAAAGCGGCCAACGGAGACTTATGGCCAGCCCCGCTATCCTGATCGCCTGCTCTCCTTCAGACGGTTTCATTTTCTGGAAATGCAGCCAGTGGTTGGCGATTGCAGGAGCGAGCAGGACGATACTGACGCATATCACTACGCCAAACAACCAGTAGATCACTTCGAGCGTGCGAACCAGGTTTCTCATCTCCCGAGCCTTGTCCGGTTCCACACTGAGACGCGCGATCTCTCGATTGATGGTGGTGCTGAACCCCATGTCCAGAAATATACAAACTGTTTGCAGAGTCATGTAGACGCCGATTAATCCATAGGCCTCGATTCCCAGGATGTGGGCGTAAACTGGAGCGCAAACAAGCGTAGCGAGCGCGGTTGCGCCATTTCCTGCAAGATTGGCAAAAATGTTCTGGCGTACCGGACTCAATCTGGCGGATGAAAACACGGATACGAACCGCGACCGAAGATTAATCGGCATGCCCGGGCATTCCTTCGATGCTATCGACGATTGCAGACAGTTCCGTCACATACCGCTCGGCGTTGTGTATGGCTTGCCAGGCGGATTGCGCCTCCAAAGCTCGAAGGCGCAGGTTCCGAATGTCACTCATCGCTGTTCTCATGGCTTGCGCCAGCGCCACAGGATCCCCGTCCTCGAAGCAGACGCCGGCGCCGTAACGTTCGAGCTCTTCGGCCATGTAGGTATCTGAAGCCACAACTACCGGCTTTCCCATGGCTAACGCCTCCGTGAATATTCCAGACAGCACGAATTTATAAAACCGACTGCGATGCGGAATTAAAACCAGATCAGAATCGCTCATTTTTTGCTGGTATTCGGCGGGAGTAAGAGATCCCGCGATTACTTCTATTCCTGGAAGCCGCCGCGCAATAACGCCAAGGTCCCGAAGCAGCCTTTGCAACAGCGGGTCGGCCCTGTGGATATTACACTGCACGACCAACCTGATCTTTCCCGACTTGAGCAGGTCGGCAACACCTTCGATTGCACGAACGAGAATATCGAGGCCCTTGGGGATCAGTGCAACGCCCAAATAGGAAAAGACAACACCTGTGTCTTCGGCGCCCCGCGAAGATTGAACTGCCGGTTTTGCGCCAAACGGTAGAGGCAGGAGAAATGATTCATATCCTGTCAGCTCCGCACAAGCCTTGCGTCCATGGTCTGTATGGGCCGCCCAAACCACCCGGTGTCCCCAACCGGCCTTTTCCAGCAAGCGAGCATCCCATCGGAATGATTTGAGCGGTTTATCGTGCACTATAAAGACGATTTTCACCCGCCTGCCAATGATTGACAGCCAGAGCAACCACGCGGCGTAGGCTAAGGTAGTTCTGCTGGATGCGATCAACACCAGAATCACGTCTCCCGCCCGCACGTGCGAAGTGAGTCTGGCGAACAAATCGAGCATGTGGGACCCGTTTGCGGCAACCGCCCTTACTGCCCGGTTGGCCGCTGCCGGAACCCAACGCCATTCGAACGACATCCCAGCTGCGAAATTTCGAAATGCCGGCAGGACGTTTGCGCGATCGCCGCATAATTGACCAATATCCCGATTGACAAACAGTTCACACCAAATGCCCCGCCCCCCGAGCTCATCGAGAACTGAAAGATCGTACGCCGCATTGTGGCCCGACCAATCCTTCAGGCCATCGTCGATCATTAGCACTCTCACGAGGTCTCGTCGCGGTGCCGGTCTTGTGATGTGTAGCCGTCAACCCAGAACAACACTAATTCGCCGTATTCTTTCTGATGAGCCGTCCGATCCATCCGCCGAGCATAGAGAAAATACCTTTTCCCCGCGGTGACCCCTCCGGCAGTTCGGTCCGCACGTAGACATCATTAGGAGCGAAGTGCCCCTTCCTCCACGGCCTATACCCACGATCCACCATGTGTGCGGTCAGGCTCGCATCTTTGAACACATTCTCAAGAATGACGACCTTGGGCCGATACAGGTCAAGTGTTATTCCCCGCATTACATTGAGTTCCCATCCTTCCACGTCTACCGCGAGAATATCGATCTCACCAAGGTTGGGCTCGTGATTTGCAAGGATAGAATCAAGCTTGCGAACCTTGACAGGAATCGTTTTAACACTTGTCGCAGCCTTTACGGTTTCGTGCAGATCGGCAAATTGTCCCTTGATGCCCAGCGACGAAAAGCTCTCGAATGAAACTGTACCGCCTAGGTAATTCGCCCCGTTGGAATTCACGACGAAGAAATCCGCGTTATCCGATTCCTCATCGCTGCACGCATATTCGAGCACCTCGTGCCCCCGTGCACGATGCGCGGCACAAAACTCGGGGTTGGGCTCGATCGACACGACTTTCCAGCCGAGCTCGCGGAAATTTGCGCCAATAGAGAGATAATCCGGTCGCGCCGCGCCTACCTCAACAAGGACTCCGCTCGTCTTACCCCGGAAGAACGCCTTCAGCACCACACGATCAACATTGGCTTCGGCCGACATTTCGCCCGCTCCTTTGATATCGAAACCCGGGATCGCCCGCAGCCCCTTCTTAGGATAGCCGCAAGGAATACAATGGCACTGAAGGGAGGAAACTTCATTGCCTACTTCGCGCGAACATTACCTCCACCATGGCACAGGGTAATGTTTCCACTTGTCTCGCGCTTCACCACTACCTGCCACGTTCAGCGTATCGGAGCGGCAGCGCTGTGGTTGGCCGCGCAGTTGCCGTTACCTCGTACGGGGCATAGAACAGTTTATCAAGGCCCCAGATAAAGGCTGCGTAGATCAGAAACATCTTTGAACTGGCGGCAAAATCGATACGATTCCAGTTAACGATTGTCGGCAGCAACAGGCACGAAATCAGCACGCCAATACGGCTTTGTCGACGTAGCCACTGATCTAACCGAATAAACAACACTGTCGTGATTGCGAATACCACTACGATACCGTAGATCGAGAAATTGATAAGGGCTTCGATCACTGGGGAATAGCCGAGACCCGACGGAAGGTCGTCCGTGCCGAAATAGTTTCGTGAAAACTGCACCGCAGGTGACGGAGGCCGATCTCGCCACAATTGCTGGGGAACCAGATTGACAACCGAGTCCAGTGTATAGGTGCGACCCATGAGCAAAGAATCGTCACCCCGGCCCTCTTGTAGTTTGTCGAACACACTGAAGGGCGTACCCAACTCTCCATGCAGCGGATCGAACGCGCTCTCGGCGATAGCAACTTCGTCGATTTGCGTCCAACCCCAGTTTCGGACAATTCCAATCGCATAAAGGCCCATGACCGAAACGATCATAAGTATGGCGAATATCCCGAGCCGGACCGGGCGCCGGTAGAGTCGCAAGGCGAGTGCGGAAAGGCCTAAATAAAGCATCAGGTTGCGGTGTCCTTGCGCAAAGAACATCGCAAAGAGAGCAAAGCACATCATTTTTATCAATGTGACACCTGCGCCTTTCACGGCCCCGGTTCGAGCAGCATACAGATAGTGCAACACTGCCGCAATGGCGAATGGCACGAGTAATGTGTCAATCAACGTCGCGTTGTCGCCGCTATTTTCCCCTGCCCCGTATGCCCCAGCAAGCCTGTAGAGACTATATCCGACTTGGGAAAGGATGTAGAAGAAGGTCGCGCCGAGCGTGAGGGTAACCGTGAGAACCATCAACCCGCGCCCTATTTGAGAACGCGATAGGAGGCCTTGAACGCGCCAGAACTCTTTAGTATCTTCTGCCGGCTTGGGCGAGGGGCACATGAAAAGGCCGATTGTTATCCCTAAAGCAGCCAACAGGCTGTTGATCATGTAATCGCGCTCAACATCGCCCCCCGAACTTTCGGTGCCCAGCACAACTCGCGAGAAGGGCAGCGCAACCGTGTATGCAAAGAAAGATGTGACCAAGACTAATCCCGCGTTCAATTGGAACCGGCCCGCTCGCTCATGTCGCCTCAGCAGGATCGCCAATTGCAGCGCAAGAAAGGACACGAGTATGACTCCGTATATCAACACGATAAATTTTCCCCTCTCCGCCCAACAATCGTGGATCCAAGAGGGCCTGCGTTCACGAGGTTACGCACTCTTGCCTTCCGGCTTTCATCCCCCGTTGCGCCAAGCCCGCGTGGGTGCTTCACAGAAATTATCGAACTATTTTTAGCCCTAACTCCCTTAGAATCATGACCACCAAACTACCCATCGACCGCAACTGCAATACGCCTATGCCATTCTGAGGTCGTTTATGAACCTCTTGGCACAATCCGAAAATGAAAAGCGCTCGACACCGATCTTCTGGTCGCCCACTCCCGTCACCCCATGTGTGCGCCACGTGCCGAACCCGAGGAAAGCGAGCAAAATTTCCTTAAAAAAAACAGAACGAACCGGATTTAAGCGAATAAACAGCGAAATGACACCACGCACGTTCCACTTCGTCAGCATAAGGCGCGACCTGCATCGTTCCAACCGAAAGATAGCCTCCCGGAAAATGCGCCAGTGCCAAACAAACCTAAAATTCCCATATAATCCCGCGATTCGAAGTCAAAAGGCACCCGGTTTGCACCTCTCAAACGGCCTCAAATGCTCTCGCCGCCGCTGCTTTCACGCCGTTTCGGGCGCTGTCGCGCGACAAACCCGCACTTGGAACATAGTCGGGCACCAGTTGCGTCAACATCGCAATCGACTCATCCAGGTCATAGCTATGACAGCACTTCCGAAGGCTCCCCAGCTGCATCCCGATTTGCTCCCACGGCTTTATCGCTCCCGCAAACACACGGATCTTCTGATGATGCGTAGGCAGCAAACCTTCGTCCTCGACGCTGATCTCTTCAAACAGCTTCTCTCCGGGCCGAATACCGCTGAACTCTATTTGGATATCGTGCTCCGGACGAAGGCCCGAAAGCAGGATCAGATTGCGCGCCAGATCCACGATGCGCACGGGCTCTCCCATATCGAGAACGAAGATCTCTCCGCCCTTACCCATAGTGGACGCCTGCAACACCAACTGGCACGCCTCCGGTATCGTCATGAAATAACGTCGCATATCCGGATGCGTTACGGTGACCGGCCCGCCGCGGGCGATCTGCTCTTTGAAGATCGGCACCACGCTGCCGTTACTGCCCAGAACGTTGCCGAATCGCACCGATACGTAGCGCCCACCGGCAGGCTGAAGGGAACGCACCAGCAATTCCGCGATGCGCTTCGTCGCGCCCATTACGTTGGTCGGGCGCACTGCCTTGTCGGACGAAATCATCACGAATTCCGCAATCCCTTGCTTCCGCGCAGCCTCGACTACGTTCAGCGTTCCGAATATATTGTTCTCAATTGCTTCGAAAATGTGGGATTCCATCAAGGGGACATGCTTGTAGGCCGCCGCGTGGTAGACCACCGAGGGCCCATATCTCTCAAACACTTCCGTCAACCGTCCGGGCTTTTGAATGCTGCCGATTTCGGCATGGAAATTAACCTCGGGGAAGCTGCGCCGGAACTCCTGCTGCAGATTGAAAATCGGCGATTCAGCGATCTCAAAGCCGACAATCGCCGCCGGCCTGAATCGCGCCAACTGTCGGCAGATCTCCGAACCGATGGATCCCGCCGCCCCGGTGACAAGGACCACTTGTCCCTGCAGCTTGGCCGAGATACGGTCCTGTTCCAGCAGCACCGGATTACGGCCCAGCAGGTCCTCTACCGCGACATCGCGAATCTGGCGTGCCAGTCCGCCTTCTTCGATCACCTCGGCGAGCCCCGGTATTGTCTTGTAGGGAATCCCCGCCGCGGTGCATTTCTCGAGGATGCGCTTCATCTGGGCCCCGGTCGCTGCCGGGATCGCGATGAGAACAAAGTCGGCTCCATGCTTCCTGGCAATGTTGCCGAGAGAGTCACCGTCGCCCAGAACCTTAGCGCCGTTCAATACCAACCCGAACTTCCGGGGGTTATCGTCCACGAAGCCGCAAACATCGTAGGGAAGCGCCGTATTCTGTCGAAGTTCGCGCAGCAGTGCCGCACCTGCGTCGCCGGCTCCGTAGATGATTGTCCGCTTCCTGTGTCCGGATTGGCTTCGCGCCCGCAGCGACTCGGTCGCCAGCCGGACGCTGACCCGCGAACCGACCGTAAGCGCCGTGCACACCAGCAGATCGATAGCATACACGGTTCTTGGAACGCCGCTGCTTTCCGCCAGCAGGATAAACATGGATACGGTTGTTCCAATGAGGTTGCTCAAAGTCAGCCTGATCAAGTCCGCCATCGAAATGTATCGCGCCCATCGGCGGTCCAGGCCCAGCGCTGCGAAACTGGCCAGCTTGATCGGCACCCACACCATCAGCGCGAAGATGAGTGTCGCCCGATAATACGGCGGTATGTTGAAATCAAGCCTCAGCAGAAACGCCATCCAACCCGCGACAGCGATGGTGGCGATCTCGATCGAGTAGACTCCTATCGCGCGAGCCAACGCGTGCCGGGTAGCCGGATGGGGTTCAGGCAACGGAAGCCACCCCTTTATCGACGGCCGCCGCGTTCCCGCCGGCAGCCCCGCGGACACACTCGATCACTCGCATCTGATCTTCGGCGCTCAGACTGCTTGAGCTGGGAAGACAGATGCCGCGCTGGTATAAGTCAGCGGCGACGTCGCCTCCATAACACTCGCAATCGGCGAACAGACGCTGCAGGTGCATGGGTTTCCAGACCGGTCTCGATTCGATATTCGCCTCATCGAGTCGGGCAATCAAAACGTCGCGCGAACAGCCGAACTTCCGCGAATCGATCAGAAAACAACTTAGCCAGTTCGTCGATAACCCGTATGGCGCCTGAGGCATTGGCGACAGGCCGGGCAAATCAGCAAACGCGTCGCGGTACCGGAATGCGATCGCCCTGCGTTGTTCTACCCGCAGATCCAGCACTTCGAGTTGGCCCCGGCCGATGCCCGCCAGCACATTGCTCATGCGGTAGTTGTAGCCCAATTCGGAATGCTCATAGGCGAGGCCCGGATCCTTAGCCTGTGTCGACCAGAAGCGCGCCTTGTCGACCAGCTTCTGATCGCGCGAGGCCAGCATGCCGCCGCCGGCCGTCGTTATGATCTTGTTTCCATTGAATGAGAAAGCCGAGACGTCGCCGAAGGTTCCAGCCGGCCGCCCTTTGTAGGTCGCGCCCAGCGCCTCCGCCGCGTCCTCAAGCACGGGAACTCCGAACTGCCGGCTGGCCTCAAGGATCGGGTCCATGTCGGCGCATTGCCCGTAAAGATCCACCACGATAATCGCTTTCGGAAGTTTGCCGCGTGTCGCGCGTGCTTTCAGTGCTTCGCGCAACAGTCCCGGATCCATGTTCCACGTGGCATAGTCACTATCGATGAAGACCGGATTGGCGCCGAGATACCGGACCGGATTGACGGAAGCCACGAACGTCAGGGTCGAACAAAATACATCGTCTCCCGGTGCCACGCCCAATAGGCGCAATCCGAGGTGGATCGCCGCCGTGCCGCTGGTCAGGCATACCGCGGGAATGCCGATCCGCTGCGAAAAGGCCACCTCGAAAGCTGCCAGATTGGGACCAGCAGTCGAAACCCAGTTCGAGGTAAAAGCTTCGTTGGCATAGGCCTGTTCGTTCGGCCCCATGTGCGGCACGGACAGGAGAATGCGAGCAGACTGGCGATTGGAATTGCTCAACTTCTGCACACAGTGAGGATTGCTTCGGGGCAGGCTACCGCAGTCCCACACCCGGTCAGGCAGGGATGAATTTGGTGGGTCAGTGATTCTAAATGCTATCAACCGTGTTGTACGGACGTCAACAAAGTTAATAGTACGTTTACGTACCGTCCCCCCGGGTGTCTACAAGGGTATTTTTACTTGGCGCGAAACGGCTTCATGCCTTCTGATCGTTCGCCAGCCGCGTTGACGGATCTGGAACCATGCGACCCGAGCCATCAGACCGAAGAAGCGCAAAGCATCGGCCGGCCGGTCTGTGGTCTGAAGCTCCAGCCACCGACCGTGAATCCGCTCGTGCAGGGTGAGATCACCCTCGGGTTTATCCCAGTCTTCGAATGCGGAGTATAACTGTTCATCAATGCGCCAGTTCAGCCACGTCTTTGTTTTGGGAAGATGAGGAGGCAGAAACGATTCACCCCAGCGGACGCGAAAGGCGACGTCAGTCAATACGGTCACGCCCCGAAAATGGTGGTTTGCGGCAAGTTCCAACACTTCCTCGCGGACGGCGGACGAGGCAGCACGCCAAAGCCGGCGAATCTCGTATAGATGAAAGATCGGTTTATAGCGGTCTTTGGCCAGGTGGAGTACGAGTTGCAGGATCTCGTCCGCGGGTCCGGGAACGTGCGCCGTCCCTCCTCCGGGGAGCGGATAGAGCATCGATCGACCGAAGAATTCGTCCACCCGAATGCCGAGAGCGCCATGACTGGCTCGAAAATGCAGTTCAATGGCGCTTCTGGCCGGATGCGTCAACTCGACGTGATGGCTGCATGCAAGGTCTTCCTCCAACGAGCCCGTCCGAACATAACCGGCACGAACAAGAACCTCGCAGGCCTGTCTCAGATCGCTTTCCCTCACGCCGATATCCAGGTCGGCGGAAGGCCTGCGCAGAAAGGGCGGATTGTAATAACGCCGCGCGAGCAATGGCCCCTTGAGACATATCGTCTCAATGCCCGCATCGCTCAGCAGACCCAGAACGAACTTCAAATGATAAAGGCTGTTCTCATGGAGCGTCCAGCTGCGCGTCAGTATGCCGTCGCACCACTCCTTGTCGGATCGAGGCACGTGCAGGCGGGCGATGTGCGCGACGAGCGGCGCTACGCCGAACTGTTTCGCATACTTCCTGACCAGAGCCCACGATTCGGGATCGGCCACAACAGCCAGGTCAGGAGGTTCGGACAACAGCCTGGTTGTAAGTCCCAGGGCGCGCTGCGTCTCAGGGTCCATCAGGCCGGGAATTCTACGTTTTCGAAAAACTTGTAGTTATCTAGATTGGTCGCGGGCGCAAAGAAGCAGACCACCTTCATCTCCGTCTGCCCGTTGTTCTGTAACATGTGGACCTTGCCCTGCGGAAAGAGGACCACACTGCCTTCCCGGACCGGCGCGACCTCTCCTTCGATCATCACCCTGCCGCTGCCGGCGATAATATAAATCACTTCCTCGCCGTTCGGATGAGAGTGGGCCGGCCGCACCGTCTCACCCGGCGCCACTTTGATTACACAGGCGGAAAGATGTTTGGCGCCCAGCAGTTCGGCATTCACCAGCCAGCGCAGGTTGCGGCCGGGCAGGTCCAGGCCTTCGACATCGTTCTCATGCAGAGTGGGTACGCTCATGTCAGACTCCTTTGAATCTCGTCCGCCAGTTGCGGCGGCGACAAGCGGAACGCGTGCAGCAACTCCTCATAAGTCCCGGAGTGGATGAACTGCGGTTTCGCCTCGTGCGTCAGCGTATTCACCGTCAGCATCCGGCCCGGGCCTCTGCCGTGACGCGCGATTACCTTAATGTAATTTTGCCAAATGAATCCGTTGTTCTGTTCGGCAAACACCACCAGCTTGCCGGAGTCGCGCAGGCTCAGGAGGAAGTTCTCATCAATGGAGGGCATGTCCACCACGCTGACGCCGACACCTCTGACCCCACATTCCTGCGCGGCAGCGAGCGCTTCATGCACCCCGCGTCCGCTGCTGACAATCACGGCCGCATCGCCGGGATTTTCGTGCAGGATCTGCGCCTGTCCTAACTCGAACGAGTAGTCCGGGCCATAGAGTACACGCGAAGGCGCGCGCATCACCCGCACGTATACCAGGCCGCGATTGCCCGCCATGATCCACTTCATTACCTCAAGCAGCTGACGGGGACACGAGACATTGACGATCTTCAGATGGCCCACGCCATCGAACATGGTGACGTCGTCGTTACCCATGTGAGTGGCGCCGTTGGTGCGGGTTTCGAAGTCTGGCCCGGTGGCGAGGAAAGTCAGGTCCAGTCCGTGCCCCGCGCTGAGCCAACTCTCGGGCGCGGCGATCGACTCCAGGCGCTCCTGATGGCCGACCGCGATGCGCCGCAGCACCTGCCAATTGAAGAAGGGGCAGAAGGTGCTCACCCAGGTATTGCATCCGAGAGCCGCGAACGCCTCCCCGATGCTCATCATGTTGGCCTCGGCTACACCGACGTTTAACGCGCGTTTCTGATCGACGGCCGCAACGCCCGCTTCGAGGCCGCTGGTGCTGGCGAGATCGGCATCGATCGAGACCACGAGTTCGTCTCGCGCGAAAACTTTCATGGCCGCTGTAATGATGTCGGACGCCGCGTATTCTTTCTTGCTGTCGATCGCAGGAAGCAGGGCCGCATCGTAGCGGATCTGCTTTGGACGCGGCGCCGCGCGTTCGGTCAGAACGGGGCCGACCACCGCGCGGGCATCGGAATTCGAAATCTCCAGATGCATGCTCCGCGCAATCTCCAACAACTTCTCCCTCACATCGGAATCGACAGCGCGATAGAATTCCGTGAAATCTTCTACACGCGCCTCGCGGCGGCGCGATTGCATATCGAGTTCCTGCTCCATCAGCGGATCGGGGATCACCACCTTATGGCGGTTCATGAAGTCCGAACATGCGCCGTGGCCTTTACTGCTGTGGCAGATGATTGCGGTTGGCTTGCCGTTGCGGTTGCCATAGCGGAACTGCTCGAGCGCCGCGTAGACGCCGTCGTACTGGGTGGCATCGACGCTGTGCACCTGCCAGTCGAACGATTCAAAAACAGCCTCAAGCCGCGGCGTGGGGAAAACCATGCGGCTGAAAATATCCAGCTGACCGTTGTTCTGGTCTACCAGGACGCACAGGTTATCCAGATGCTTCTGGCCGGCGAACATCACGGCTTCCCAGATGGTGCCTTCCTGCAGTTCGCCGTCGCCGGTGAGGGCGTAAGAATCGAATCGCGGATTGGTGCGCCCGGCGATGGCAAACCCCTGGGCCACCGACAAGCCCTGCCCCATTGGTCCCGTGGCGATCTGGATGCCGGGAAGCACCGGGCCGGGATGGCCGTTCAGAATACTTTCCCAGGAGCGGGAATTCCTGAGCACCGAGCGATCGAAGTAGCCGAGCTCCGCATAGATGGACGCGAGCGCCGCCACGGCGTGCCCTTTGCTGAGCACGAACATGTCCTCGCCGCGGCGCGTCGGATCGACGATGTCGAGATTGAGGAAGCCGCCGTAGAACAGCGCGACCAGTGGAACGGTCGCCGAAAAAGCTCCCCCGGCATGCAGACCCTTGTCCGCCGCATCGCGGCATTGCTCGAGCGTCAGCATGCGGATATCGGAATCCTTAATCTCAAGCAGTTTCAGGATTCCGCGCCGCAGCAAATGCGCGCGGCTTTCGGTAAAGCCCTGCGCGGCCGTGGTTGGTTTCTGGATAGCGCCTGTCACGTCCGTCAAGGTACTACAAAGCGAGCCCGCAAAGCCAGCGGACACCACTGATAAAATAGTGCGAATGGCAGATATCAAACGCCGCAAGTCCATCGCGGTGAACGTCGGCGGCGTGAAAGTGGGCGGCGCGAACCCAATCGTGGTTCAGTCCATGACCAACACGGACACAGCCGATGTCACGGCGACCGTCAACCAGATTATGGCGCTGGCGCGGGCGGGTTCCGAACTGGTGCGCGTAACCGTCAACACGGAAGCGGCGGCCGCGGCGGTGCCGAAAATCGTCGATACGCTGAACATGTTCGGCGTGCGCGTGCCGGTGATCGGCGACTTCCACTACAACGGCCACATTCTGCTCAAGAAGTACCCGGCATGCGCGCGGGCGCTGGCCAAGTACCGCATTAATCCGGGCAACGTCAACATCGGCAAGAAGCACGACGATAACTTTCGCACCATGATCGAAGCCGCCATAGAGTATGGCAAGCCGGTGCGCATCGGCGTGAACTGGGGATCGCTTGACGGCGCGCTGCTCACGCGCATGATGGATGAGAACAACAAGCTGCCGGAGCCGAAAGCGGCGCGCGAGGTTACTCTCGATGCCATTGTGGCCAGCGCTTTGCTCTCCGCCGAGGCGGCCGAGCGCCATGGGTTGCCCAAAGACCGGATCATCCTGAGCGCCAAGGTCAGCGGAGTGCAGGATCTGATCGACGCGTATCGGTCAATGGCCGCGCAGAGCGACTATGCCCTGCATCTTGGTTTGACCGAAGCCGGTCTGGGCTCGAAGGGCATTGTGGCGACGACGGCAGCGCTCGCGGTGTTACTGCAGGAGGGCATCGGCGACACCATCCGCGCTTCGCTGACGCCGCTGCCCAACGGCGATCGCACTGAAGAAGTAATCGTCAGCCAGCAGATACTGCAGTCGCTCGGCATCCGCAGTTTCTCCCCGCAGGTTACCGCGTGCCCCGGTTGCGGCCGGACTACCAGCACATTCTTCCAGGACATGGCGGACCAGATCCAGACCTATCTGCGCGAGAGCATGCCGCTTTGGAAGGGCCAGTTCGACGGCGTGGAGACTATGAAAGTCGCCGTGATGGGGTGCGTGGTGAATGGCCCGGGCGAATCGAAGCACGCCAACATCGGCATCTCTTTACCGGGCACTTTCGAAGAACCGGTGGCGCCGGTTTACATCGACGGCAAGCTTGCCATGACGCTTCGCGGCGACGCGATTGTGGCTGAGTTTATCGTTATTCTGAATAAGTACGTTCAGTCGCATTACCAGCCAGTCGAAACCGAAGAAGCGGTTCCGGCCTGATTGATGCCCCGCCATTTTACGCTCGATGAAGCTCGCGCGTTGCTGCCGGTGGTGGGCCGCGGCATACGCGATGCGGTGCAGGCGAAGGAGCGTTATCAGGCGGCCGAGACATGGCTGCACGACCTGGGGCAGCGCATTATGATGCGCGGCGGAATGCTGGTGGATACCGCCGCGGCGGAAGCCTGGAAATCGCAGCGCGACAGCAACGGCCAAACCTTGCGCAGTTCCATGGAAAAGCTCGAGGAGACCGGCGTGGTGGTGAAGGATCTCGACATCGGGCTGGTCGATTTCCCTACGCTCTATCGCGGTGAAGAGGTTTATCTGTGCTGGCGCATGGATGAGCCGGATATCGATTACTGGCACGGCGTGCATGAGGGCTTCGCGGGCCGTAAAGAGATCGACCAGAGCTTCGTCGATAATCATCGCGGCGGCGACGCGGTATAGCGCCGTACGGCTACTGTACAGGCACTGGGACGCGCTGCGATAGCCTGTTCGGGCAGGAGGCCAACGCGACTGTCGCTGATGTCGTTCGGGATGTCGCCGTTTGCACGTTTTTTCCGGCCTTCAGAGACGAAAGCCACCGAACCGCGCCGCGTTAGTGGCGATCGACTGCGACATCGAGGATTTCGACGCATCCCGAGAGTCTCAACACCCCGTGGTCCTGCTTCGAGACCGAGACGCGGTTCCACCTCTCAATGCTGGGAATGGAACCTAAATCGGATACATAGCTGAATTCGATTGCTTCATTCGGGTAAGATAGTGCGGCGTCGGCGAAAGGCCTGATCTCAAGGGTGCAAACGTGCAGGTTCCCGGCGGATTCAGACATCCATCTCTGTTGCAGACGGGGATCCGCTGAATTTTCACCCAGTCCCTTTAGCACCTGCGCCCAGGGTGACCACGGCTTCCCAGCAAAGACCGGCGGCACAAGTATTGGTGCATTCACGGCTGACCTGGCAGTTGCGTTGCGGGTTTGACGCAACGTTACGATACCGGTTACGACGGCCACCAGCACAACGGCGATTGAAACCATTACGATCAGGGCAGCCCATTCGATATCCCAGAACCATTCGTTACAATTCCGGCAGTGCGCAAACCGGGCTCGCATAATCGGCAACAGGAGGCGATGAAAAAGTCGCCGGCTGGTCGTGACATCGCTTGATTGGCACCTGGGACACCTCATTAACCATTTCCTTCCGGTGAACGACCGCTGCCCGCCCCACATCGAAGGCTATCATCAAGTCGATGCGAACGTACAGAATAGCAGCCATCCCAGGCGATGGCATCGGCAAAGAAGTGATTCCGGCGGGTCTTGAAGTGCTGGAGGTTTGCGCCCGCATGGAAGGCTTCGAACTGCAAGTCGAACACTTCGATTGGGGCTCGGACTATTACAGGAGACACGGCGTGATGATGCCGGCTGATGGCCTCGCGAAATTGCGCCCCTCCGACGCCATTTTCTTCGGAGCGGTGGGCGCTCCCGGCGTGCCCGATCACGTAACCCTGTGGGGGTTGCGTCTGGCCATCTGCCAGCCCTTCGATCAATACGCCAACGTACGGCCCACGCGGATTTTGCCGGGCATCCAGAGCCCATTGCGCAACGTGACGACGGCGGATCTCGATTGGGTGATCGTGCGCGAGAACAGCGAGGGCGAATATGCGGGGCAGGGCGGGCGTTCCCATCGCGGGCTCCCCGAAGAAGTGGCCACCGAGGTTGCCGTGTTCACGCGCGGCGGTGTGGCCCGCATCATGCGCTTTGCATTTGAGCTCGCCAGTTCGCGGCCGCGCAAGCTGCTCACGGTGGTTACGAAATCGAATGCGCAGCGCAACGGCATGGTGATGTGGGATGAGATCGCCGCCGAGATCGCCGCCGAGTTTCCCGACGTTACGTGGGACAAGATGCTGGTGGATGCCATGACCGTGCGCATGACTCTGCAGCCGCGGTCGATCGATACCGTGGTGGCCACCAATCTTCATGCGGATATTCTTTCGGATCTGGCGGCGGCATTAGCGGGATCGCTCGGCATTGCGCCGACGGCTAATCTGAATCCGGAGCGGGCGTTCCCCTCGATGTTTGAGCCGATTCATGGATCGGCATTCGATATTACGGGCAAAGGGATCGCGAATCCCATCGGCACGTTCTGGACGGCTGAGATGATGCTGCGGCATTTGGGAGAGATCGAGGCGGCGGCACGGCTGATGCGCGCCATCGAGGCGGCCACGGCGGATCCAAAGCTGCATACGCCGGACCTGGGCGGTTCGGCGACTACGGATCAGGTTACTCGGGCTGTTTGCGGGTTGATCGGGAATTGATGCCGGTCCGAGGAGGCCGATTGCCAATCGGCCGCAGGTTACCAACCTGCCCTACGACTGCGAGGAGTGCGCATAGCAGGACGAACCAATCTCCGTAGCGGGTGTAGAACGTCAGGTCCCGGCGATATCGATAGCTGAGCCGCCCTGCCGCTTCCTGATACTCGGGCAGGGTATGCACCAGGCGGCCCGCGGGATCGATGACACCGCTGATTCCGTTGTTGGTGCCGCGCACGATCCACCGGCGATTCTCCACCGCGCGCATCCGCACAATCAGCAGATGCTGATAACGCGCCTGGCTTTTGCCGAACCAGCTATCGTTCGAAATATTGAATAACGCCTCGGCGCCGGCGGCGGCAAACTTCCGGATGTAACTCGGGAAGACGGATTCATAACAAATGAATGTGCCGATGCGGTGCGCGCCCAACGCCGATACCACCACGTTTTTGCCCGGTACAAAATCGCCCGCTTCCGTCGATACTTTTTGCGTCACGAGGCCGAATGGCCAGGGCACGAACTCGCCGAAAGGAACCAGATTCACCTTGTCGTAGCGGCTGACTACGGCGCCGGCCCGGTCGATCAGCAGTGCCGAATTCAGCGGCCCGCGCGCTACCACTCCTGCGAGCACTCCCGCCTGCGCGGTCTTTGCCATCGACGAGAGCACGCCCACGAATTCGGGATCGTAGTCGTAGAAGGGCGCGGGCGCTTCCGGCCACACGATCAGATCGGTCGGCGCTACGGCGAGTGAGAGCGATAAGGAGCTCATGCGCTCTTCGACGCGGTGCAGAAGTTCGGTCGACCATACCATCTCGTCGTCGAGATTGGGTTGGACAACCACCGCGACAGAATCGCCGCGCTGCGGTGCGGGAACTTCGGGGAGCAGGTACAGCGCGAGGAGGACGATCAACCAGGCGCTGGCAAATTTTTGCCGGCGCATCAGGGCGGCTGCGACCACCGCGGAGATCAGGGCTAATACAAACGACAATCCCCATACGCCGGTAAAGGGCGCAAGCCGTAAAGGCACCGACATGCCGCTCGCCGCGTTGCCCAGATTCAGCCATTCGAAGCCGGTCCACGAATGCGTCCATTCGATCGCCACCCAGAGCGCCGCTACGCAGGGCGGGCCGTAACGCCGCATCATCAAAGGGCCGCTCAGGGCGGCGAAAACTCCCATCTGCACGGCCTTGGCAAGGCAGAACAAAGTGAAGAGCATCCACGCGACCGCGGAACTGACGCCGGCGTGATGCTCGAGGGTCCATTGAATCCAGTTGCACAGGCCGAACCAGTAGACAAAGCCCGCCGCGTACCCAAGGATGAATCTGGCGCGCCATCGCGGCTCACGCATGCACGCGATCAATAGCGGGCTGAGCGCGATGGGGGCGAACCAGACAAAATTGAAGCCCGGGAAGACGAAGACCAGCAGCGCCGCGGTGGCGAGGGCCAGAATCCAGTTGATCGGCTTGATGCTAACCACCCGCCTGCTCGTTCACCAGATCCGCCATATAAGAACTGCGCACCAGCGGGCCACTGAAAACCATTTTGAAACCGAGGGCGAGGCCGAAATCGCGATAGCGGTCGAACTGCTCCGGCGTCACATATTCGGCGACTGGCAGATTGCGGCGCGTGGGCTGCAGATATTGCCCGATAGTGGCTACATCCACATCTTGCTCGCGCAGATCGTGCAGCAATTGTTCCACCTCGGCAGCTGTCTCGCCCAGGCCCGCCATGAAGCCGGATTTCGTCATGACGCCGGGGCGATGCTGCCGGGCGAAGCGCAGCACGTCGAGAGATTGCCGGTAATTGGCCTG
>Ga0302320_10003673_pt1 | contig 35433 bp, 30 predicted proteins | sample Bog_T0_3_FD_202130 | JGI IMG/M metagenome (GOLD analysis project Ga0302320, IMG submission 202130) | Peat permafrost microbial communities from Stordalen Mire near Abisko, Sweden - Bog_T0_3 | ecosystem: Environmental > Terrestrial > Soil > Wetlands > Peat | place: Sweden: Abisko, Stordalen Mire...
TTGGCAGATCGTACCGTCAGCGCTGCCGGAGCTGCTCGGCGGCCCCGACCGCGCCGGCGCCGAGCGCGCGATGGCCGCGATGCTGCAAATGACAAAACTCGATATTGCCGGGCTGAAGCGCGCCTATGAAGGCAAGTCGGCGGCGTGAACCCCGCGGGGCTCAGCCTAGTAGTTCACCCGCAATCCGATGCCGCCATGGATGGTATTGCCGACCGGCTGCGGGCCCAGTGTGCCGTTGACGAAGAGGTCGGCCACCCAGCCAGAGGTGATGCGAAAGCCGAGCCGGCCGCCATATTCGAACCAGCTCTGGTTGCCGATCGTCGGCGCCACAGTGCCGTCGCCGGTCACGGTGGCAACGATACCGGAGTGGTTGGCGAATGACTGCACGAAGCCGCCATTGATGTTGCCCTCGACGCTGCTGCCGAACAGATGCGTCCACTGGCCGCCGACCTTGACCAGATTGGTGCGATCGGTGCCGGTCGCAATCGACGCATCGAATGGGTTGAGCATCGCGGCCGGATCGGTATAGCCGTTCACCCGCTGCCACAGCTGCCAGACTTCGACGGAGGCGGCGACTTCGTCGCGCGGCGAAAGCCGGCTGATCCAGCCGGCCCGGCCGTAGACGCCGTAGTCGCTGCTGTTAGTCTGGCTCTCCAGCGAGACCGCGCCGAGGCTGGTGGTGTAACTGCGGGTATAGCGCACCTTCTCAAACGGTGACAGGATGGCGCCGATGTCGAAGAACGGTCGTGACGATCCCCAGTCGACAAAATCGTAACGCAACGCGAACGCCCCGATCGGCGCGCTGGTGACGTTGTATCCACCCTCGCTGTACTGAGTGTAGGCGATGCCGGCCAGCAGTGACAGGTTCGGTGTCAGCTCCTTGCGGCCGTGAATACCGGCCGAAAACGATCCGTACGAACCGAACGCGCTGACGCAATCGCTGCAGTTGACCTGCTCGTTGACGCCCAGCAGCACCGTGCCGAGCACCCGGTTGGTGATCATCTGGTTGAAGCGCTGGTTGGCCAGGCCGCCGATCGATCCAGCGCTGGAGCCGGCGCCGGTCGGCGTCGGGGAAGGTGTGGGCGATGGCGAGGGAGTAGGCGACGGCGACGGGGTCGGAGTCGGCGTGGGGGTCGGAGTCGGGGTGGGAGTGGGCGTGGGCGTCGGCGTCTGCGCCGACGCTGCAACGGTTTGCGCTCCGATCATCGCCAGCGAAATTGTCATCGTGAGTGCGGCCGATACGACAACGCTGCGCAAAAATCCGGCCATCGTCAGCGCCCGCACAGGATGCCGGTGGGATCGCTGCCGTCATCGACGGGCGGCGTTACCGTGGGCGTGGCGTCCGCATATTGCGTGACGGTGCAAAGTCCCGCCGCCGCCCCGCAGGTCGAGGCGAAGGTCCAGGGCGAGTTGTGGGCTTTCAGGATCGTGACCTTGCCGCCCGCCGAGGTGATGACCGCGGTGTCGCCGGGCTGCGTCAACTCGATGCATTGGCCGCCGGTCGCGCAGACGCGCGAGGCGCCTTCCTGCAGCACCACGGTGGTCTTGCCCCGCTGCGACAGGATATCGAGGGTGGTGCCGCGCACGCCGATGGTGGCGAGCGGTGTGGTGATCCTGTAGGCGGTCTTCTCCGAATGGCCGGTAATGAAGCGAAACGCACCCGATGTCAGCCGGATCGCAATTTCGCGGTAGCTGTGTTCGTCGTCGAACACCGTGCGGTCGAGCTTGATCGTCGCGTTGGGGCCGAGCGACAGGTTGGTGCTGTCGGCCATCACCAGCCGCGCCGCGCTGTCGATGCCGGTGCGCACGACTTCGTCGCGCAGCACGGCGTCGCCGACACTGAGCTGGCTGGTTGCCGATCCCGCGACGCGAACGACCTGATTTTGAATAACCGCGGCTTCGCCGACGCGCGACTGTGCTGCAGCCGGATTTGCCGCGAGCCCTGCCGTCAGGCAAACTGCGGAGATACAAATTACGCCGTGACGCCAGTTCATTGCATGACCGATCGATTATCCCGCCATCGTACCGGATCGCGTTCGCTCGCGATGTTGTAAATTTACCACAAGGCTCATGTTACGCACCCCATGATTAGTGACGGCGGAATCGAAATGCGTTCAATGCAATGGACTCAAAACTTGCGCCCGCCCACAGTTGAGCCCTTGCAACACCGCCAATCCGTGAATCCCGTGCACAAATCACCCTCCGTTCCCGATCATTCGACCGTGCCCACCGCCATTATCGCCGTCATTATTTTCCTTGCCACTCACTTCGCGATGCTGGTCGGGGTGACGACACCTGACAAATTTGTTTTCGACGAAGTGCATTATGTGCCGGCCGCGCGGCAAATGCTCGAGCCGGTGATGCCTGCGCCGATGCTCAACCCGATGCATCCGCCGCTGGCGAAGCAGCTGATGGCATTGTCGATCCGAACCTTCGGTGACAATCCGCTGGGCTGGCGCTATCCGAGCGTGCTGTTCGGATCGCTTGCGATCGTGGCCGTGTATTTCTGCGGGCTGGCGCTGTTCGCGCGCCAGGGACCCGCGGTCGCCTCCGCGTTGCTCGCCTTTTTCAACCAGATGGTGTTCGTGCAGTCGCGCATCGCGATGCTGGATATTTTCGCGCTTGGCTTCGGCCTGCTCGCGATCGCCGCCTTCATGCATGGTTTTCGAAAGCAGAAGCCGCAGCTCTGGTTCGCGCTCGCGGGTCTTGGTTGCGGTCTGTCGACCGCCTGCAAATGGAGCGGGTTGTTTGTGCTGGCGACCTGCATCGTCATTGTGGCCGTGATCCGCCTGATGCAAAGCTGGCGCGTGCACTTCGCCGAAGCCGACGCCCATGACTGGTACCGGCCCGATCTGTGGCCTGATTTCAGGTACACTCATTTTGCCGGCTGCCTGGTGCTTATTCCGGCAGTCGCCTATCTCTTAAGCTTCGTCCCGCTCTATGGATTGTCGGTTGCCGATATCCTGGAAGCGCAACGGCGAATCTTCAGCGACAACACCACGACCGCGATCGCGGGCCACGTCTATATGAGTTCGTGGCCGTCGTGGCCGTTTCTGGTGCGGCCGGTCTGGTATCTCTTTGACAAGATCGCCGACGAGCGCATCGCCGCGGTGGTGTTTCTCGGCAATCCGCTGGTGCTGTGGCCGGCGCTGCCGGCGCTCGCGGTCTGCCTGCGCGATTTTATCGTTGCGCGCCGCGCCGATGCGTTCCTGATCCTGTCGTTCTACTTCGGACCCTATCTCGCATGGGCACTGCTGCCGCGAACGCTCGGATTCCTGTACTACTATTTACCGTCCGCAACGGTTGCGAGTCTGGCGCTGGTGTATGTGCTCAGTCGCGGCAACACTCCGCGCTGGCTGTTGTGGGCCTTCGTCGCGGTGGCGTTCGCGGGCTTTGCCGTGATGCTGCCGATCACCGCGGCGTTCGTGGGAACGTCGATGGAGACGTTCAACCGGCTGATGATTTTCCAGAACTGGATTTGAGGCTGAACCGAAAAACGCCCTGTCGCGAAGCGAACCGCGCTTCGCCCGCTTTGTCCGTTTACCGACCCAGGTTCCCTTTTGGTACAAATCCATCCTGCTTCGCGATCCCTTGACGGGCCTTGCCCCGCTGGTCAATTTGGCTGCGAACCGGGTTATTCGATCACCGATTTGAATTGGGATTGGCGGGCATGTGGGCCTACTTTGAACGGTTACTCGACTCCTCGATGTTTTCCCCGCACGGCATTTGCCTGCTGTGGGAACCGGAGCTGATCTGGCTCCATGTCACGTCGGACGCACTGATCGCAGCCGCCTATTTCTCCATCCCGGTCGCGCTTTCCATCCTGGTATCGAAGCGGCGCGATCTCGATTTCGGCTGGATTTTCTGGGCGTTCGCGATCTTCATCATGGCCTGCGGTTTCACCCATGTGCTGTCGATCGTCACGCTGTGGGTGCCGATCTACGGCATCGAGGGCATCGTCAAGGCGCTGACGGCGGTCGCCTCCGTCGTCACCGCGGCGATCCTGTGGCCGCTGCTGCCGAAGATTCTTGCGATCCCCTCGCCGGCGCAGCTGCGCGCGGCCGAAGCCGCGCTGGCGCAGGAAGGCATACACCGGCGCGAGGCCGAGGATATGCTGCGGCAGTCGCAAAAAATGGAGGCAATCGGACAGCTGACCGGCGGTGTCGCGCACGACTTCAACAATCTGCTCACCATCATCAGCGGCAATCTCGAAATAGCGGAGCGCAGTCTGCAGTCGTTTGGGGACGGCGTGCGGGAACGCCTGACGCGCGTCATCGCCAACGCCGCTGCCGGCGCGCAGCGCGCGGCGATGCTGACGCAACGACTGCTCGCCTTCTCGCGGCGGCAACCGCTTGATCCCCGGCTGACCAACGTCAATCAACTGCTCGCCGGCATGGCCGACTTCTTCAAGCGCACGCTGGGTGAGAACATCGACCTCGAAATCGTCGGCGGCGCCGGCCTCTGGCAGGTCGAGGTCGACCCCAGCCAGACCGAGGCCGCGATCCTCAATCTCGTGATCAACGCCAAGGACGCCATGGCCGACAAGGGCAAGCTCACGATCGAGACCAGCAATGCCTTTATCGACGAAAACTATTCGCGGCAGAATGCCGACATTCCGGTCGGGCAATATGTTCAGATCGCCGTCAGCGACACTGGCGCCGGGATGTCGCGGGAGATCCAGCAACAGGCCTTCGATCCTTTTTTCACGACCAAGCAGCCGGGGCAGGGCACCGGCCTGGGATTGAGTCAGGTCTATGGCTTCGTCAAGCAATCCGGCGGCCACGTCAAGATCTACAGCGAGCCGGGCGAAGGCACCACGATCAAAATCTATCTGCCGCGCGCAGGTGCCGCCGCCGTCGCGGCAAAAGAGCAGGACGTGCCGGTGGTCGGCAGCCTCGGAAGCGAAACCATCCTGGTGGTCGAGGACGAGGCCGACGTCCGGTCTTATCTGGTGGAGACGCTGCGGGACCTCAACTATCGGGTCCACCAGGCTGCGGACGGCGCAGCTGCGCTGGCGCTATTCGATGCCGATCCGTCCCGGATCGATCTTCTCCTGACCGATATTGTCATGCCCGGAATCAATGGCCGTCAGCTGGCCGACGAGCTGCGGCAGCGTCAGGCGAGCCTCAAAGTGCTGTTCATGACCGGATATTCGCGCAACGCCATCGTGCATCAGGGCCGGCTCGATCCAGGCGTGTCGCTGCTGCAGAAGCCCCTGACCCAGGCGATGCTTGCGACCAAGATCAGGGAGATTCTCGACAAGCCGTAGGCCGAAAGCCGCGCCGGCCTCAGAACCGGAAGGCCCAGGGAACCCGGCTCCAGTGAAGCCGGTTGTGGTAGAAGTGCGGCCAGAAGATCGGGAACGGCTCCCAATAGGCCGTGCGATAATAGCCCCAGCGGTGCCAGCGACGATGGGCGTAGCGCCGATGCGGGCGTTGCGGCGGCTCGTCTGCGACGGGCGCGGGCGCCGGCTCCGCGGCCTTCGGAACCAGCGACGGACGCGGTACGCTCGGAGGCGGCGTCTCGGGTTGGGCGGCCGCCGGCGTTTGAACGGTGGCAGGCGCGGCAGGGGGTGTGGGCGCGGCCGGATCTTCGGCGTAGCCGGGGAGGCCGGAGCCGATAACGAGGAATGCGGCGACGGCGAGGCCTGCGAAATGTGGTTTCATGTCGATCATCCCCGTATTTTACGCGGCCATGTCCGGGACACGCGTATTCACCTGGATCTGAAATCTCGCGGTTCCCCGATGTGCAATTGCACATCCGCGATTCGCTCGTTTCACTCGCGCCCCGGAATGACGCCAACCAAAAATCATTTTGCCGGCGGGGCCTCCGAAGGCAGCGGCTGCGGGGCCGTTTCCGGTGTCTTGGCCGGCGTCGCCTCGGCGGCCGGCGCCGGGATATCATCCTCTTTCCTGGAGGCGAAGCGCGAATTATCCTTGTGCAGCTTGTGGATTTTCGCCGAACGCCCGCCATTGTAGGAGCCGTAGCCGGGCGCGTATACCGACAGGCATGCCGAGGATCTGCAGCCATCCTTCACCTTAACGGTGACACCCTCATAGCTGTAGGTGCCGGCGTGAGCCGAGGCGCCGATCATGAGCAGCGCTGCGGTGAGTGCGATCTTCTTCATGGGATTCCTCTGTTGGAATATATCCTGGGTGTCGGTCGCGCCGATCAGCCCGCCATCCGCCCGGCAATCGGCCGGGTTTGAAGATGCATTTTCCGAACCCCGCCTGCCTGTGCCGGCAGGCGGGTAAACGTTGAGCCGTTACTTCGACGCGGTCTTGGTATCCATGTTGACCACCTGAACGCGGCGGTTGACCGGGTCCATCGGCGCGTTCGGATCCTTCGGCTTGCTTTTGCCGTAGCCGACGGTGACCAGATTGGCGCCGTTGATGCCGTACTTGTCGGTGAGGTACCGCTTGATGGTGTCGGCGCGGCGCTCGGAGAGATCCTGGTTGTAGGCCTCGCCGCCGATCGCATCGGTGTGACCGGCGACCACGAAGGTGGAACCCTTGAGGCTGGAGTCGGACAGCGCCTTGCCGAGTTCCTGAACCGAAGGCAGCGAGGTCTTGGTGATCTCGGCCGAATTATAGTCGAACTGAATATCGAGATCGATGTTCGGCTTGGTCGATGCGATCTCAGCGATCTCCTCGCGCTCGCCAAGCGAGAGCGATCGGGTCTTCCGGTTACGCACCGTTTCGACGAAGTGGATTTCCTTGGCCTTGATGGATGGATCGACCTGCGGTCCGGTCGACAGGCCGCGCGTCAGCGGCTTGGGCTTCAGCGCATCGAGAATTTGAGCTGCCGAGACGTTATTGTCGCCCGCAAGGGCAATGCCTGCCGTCATCGACAGCGCGGCCGTGAGCGTAATCGCCTTAAGTCCGGTAAGTCTGAAAAAGCTGGTCATGGTCCTGATCCTCGCTGTTACGACGCCTTATCGCGTTTTGATGATCCGACGATACGACGGGTTCAACGCGGAGGATGTGATGTGGGTCACATGGCGGTGAAGATGCTGTGATCCCCACCGAATACCGGCTCTCCCGCAGAGCGACGCGTATCGCCCGGGCGGGCTCGGAGAGGCCGGCCGTGGCGAATTCGCATCCGGATCGCCGCGATTCGCCGGGGCAATGTGGGCAACCGCCTTCGACACCCGCCCAACGCAGCCTCTCCCGGGCTGGTTCGATGCCCTCCGCCACCATAGTGATGTGTATCACAGTCGGCACATGAAGATTTGGTCACATTGCCCCCAACGGATCGGCCCGAGGCCCAGGACTTTCGATCAAAGGAGAATGACCATGCGCTTCTTGATTGCGGCATTGTCCATCGCAGGACTTCTGTTTAGCGCCGATGCGGCCCTCGCCGACAAGCGCGTCGCCTTCGTGGTCGGCAACAGCGCCTACAAGAACGTGGCGCCGCTTCCCAATCCGGCGATCGACGCCAAGTCGATGGCCAAGGTCTTGCGCAGTGTCGGGTTCGACGTGGTGGAGGGATCCAACCTCACCCGCGACAAGATGACCGAGCGGCTGCTCGAATTCGGTAAGAAGGCCGAGGGCGCCGATGTCGCATTGTTCTTCTATGCCGGCCACGGCATCGCCGTGAACGGCACCAACTATCTGCTGCCCGTCGACGCCGACATCAAATCCGAAATGGACGTCAAGCTCGGCAGTGCGATCAATGTCGACCTCACGCTGGAGCAGACCATGGCGGACGCCAAGGTCAAGCTGGTGTTTCTCGACGCCTGCCGCGACAATCCCTTCGCCGGCAAGCTCAAGCCGAATTCCGCGACCCGCAGCCTGTCGGTGCAGTCGGGCCTCGCCGACATGAAAACCGGCGAAGGCACACTGATCGCGTTTGCCACCGGTCCCGGACAGACCGCGCTCGACGGCGAGGTCGGCACCAACAGCCCGTTCACCCGCGCGCTGATCGCCAATATCGCCGCTCCCGGCGTCGAGATCCAGCAGGCGATGACCAAGGTTCGCGCCCAGGTCAGCGAAGAGACCAACAAGAACCAGCTGCCGTGGGGCCACACCGACCTGACCGGTTCGGTCTATCTCAATCCGGCCCCCGCGCTGGCAGGCGCGCCGGTCGAAGCCATGAACACGCCGGCCACCGGCCCGGCCTCCGCGGTCGAGCTCGAGTTCTGGCGTTCGGTCAAGGATTCCAACAAGCCGGAAGAACTCAACGCCTATCTCACCAACTATCCGAACGGAACCTTCAAACCGCTGGCGCTCGCCCGCGTCGCCTCGCTGCAGGATGGCCCATCGACCGCGACCCGCAACCTCTCCATCGCCGTCGAACCCGCCACCTTCACCACCGAAGCCGACCAGACCTCGGAAGACCAGATCGGCCTCGACCGCAACCAGCGCCGCGACGTGCAACGCCGCCTCACCGGCCTCGGCTTCGACACCAAGCCCACCGGCAAGTTCGACGACGCTACCCGCGCGGTGATCATGCGCTGGCAGGCCGCCCGCGGCTATCCGAAGACCGGCTTCCTCAACACGCTGCAGCACAAGGCGCTGCTGTCGGAGATCGTCTCGACCCGGGTGGTTGCTTCCAGCGACGATTCGGACGAGGAGACGGTGCATCACTCCCGTCGTGCCAGTGGTGGTGGCGGTGGCCATTATCGCCGCGGCGGTGGCGGCCTGTTCGGCGGCATGATGGGCGGTCTATTCGGACGCCGGTAATTCTCCGCTTCGAACGACGATGAAGCTTTCGAAACGAAGGCGGTCCTCGCGGGCCGCCTTCTTGCGATCCGGTGTGTCGGACCCCGGCTTGGCGTCGCTTTGGCGGCGCCGGAACAAAAATCGCGAAAACAACCCCATGCAAAGTAGATTTTTGGCCGCGTCGGGACATGCTGCTAGCAACTGGACATGTGTTACACATGCGTTCATCTTTTACACATGACCGCGATGATCCAGATTCGCAATGTCCCGGACGCGCTGCATCGTCGGCTCAAATCGCGGGCGGCGTTGGCGGGCATGTCGCTTTCGGACTATTTGCTCGGCGAGATTCGTCGTGTGGCCGAGCGACCGACGCTCGAGGAGCTGCGAGCCCGACTGGAACAGCGTCCGGCGATCGTCCCCTCCGAGGGGCCGGCACAGGCAGTTCGAGCCGAACGCGACCACCCGTGATTGTCGTCGATGCATCGGCGCTGCTCGAAGTGCTTCTGCGTACGCCGGCCGCCGCAGCGGTAGAGAGGCGGCTGTTCGAACCGTCGGAGACATTGCACGCGCCTCATTTGCTCGACGTCGAGATTGCGCAGGTGGTTCGCCGGTATGCCGCAAACGGCGAGATCGATGGCGAGCGTGGCCGCATGGCTCTCGCTGATCCCGCCGATTTTCCCTTGCAGCGATATCCACACGATTTGCTTTTGCCGCGCGTCTGGGATCTACGGGACCATCTCACGGCGTACGATTCCATCTACGTCGCTCTGGCCGAAGTGCTGGACGCTCCGCTACTCACGCGCGACAAGCGTCTCGCGGCTTTGCCCGGTCATCATGTGCGCATCGAGTTGGCGTAAACGCAGGGCATCGAGGCGTTGCCAGTGTTAGCCATCGAACGTCGTCCAGCCGCTTTTAACTGATTTCCGAGGTTGTTCGACAGCGTTGCAAAGCAATCCCGGCCGCAAAGCCGTCGCCGCAGCGCCGATCTGCGAACAACAAATTGGCTAGATGGTCCCTTTAAATTTGCCCAAGGAAAAACGAAAAAAGGTAGCTGCGGGGGCGTGCGTCTTGTTCCAGTCACCGAAGAGGCAAAGCGACTATGGATATCGCGCGGCTCCGCCGGATCGGGCTGATGTCTCGATGCCGATATTGATCGGCGCGGCCGTCATCGCCGCGGCGATTTTATTGTCGACGCTGATCACCGCGGTCGGGGCCCGATTCGTCGGCGTCGACGGGGCCACCGACGACAACATGTGGCTGATCGACCGGCTCAGCGGCAACGTTTACAAATGCCAGGCCCCCGAACGCGGCAAGGCCTTGTGCGAGGCCGAGATTTCAACCGGAAGCATCGGCGAGCGCGGCAAGCGCTGAGCGGGCAGGGTTGCCCGCCTGGCGTCGGGTTCGCGGCCTGACCGATTTCCCGGCAAGCTCCCGTTCCGTGGCGATGCATGCCCGCTCGATGGCGCGAATCCGGCTATGCTGCGGCAGACATGTCTCGCGCCCATCCACCCCATCCCCTGTCCACAGCCGAAGCCCGGCGCATCTGGCTGCACGCGCAGCGGCTCGACACGCCGGCCCCGTTCGGCGAGGGGCCGCTGGCCGTGGCCGCCGCGGTCGCCCATCTCGGCTATGTCCAGATCGACACCATCAACGTCATCGAGCGTTGCCACCACCACATTCTCTGGAACCGGATCCCCGCCTATCGCCGCGCCGACCTGCGGCAGGCCCAGAGCGTCGACAAAAGCGTGTTCGAATACTGGACCCATGCGCTGTCTTACGTGCCGGCGAAGGACCTGCGCTTTTTCATTCCCGCCATGAGGCGGCACCGCCGCGAAGGCCACAAATGGCTGTCTTCGGTGAAGCCCGCCGATCTGCGCAAGGTGTTGCGGCTGGTCCGGCGCGACGGCGCGCTGACCATCCGCGACATCGACGACGACGTGCTGGTCGACAAGCAGCATCTGTGGGCGAGCCGCAAGCCCTCGAAGCGGGCGCTGCAGCTCCTGTTCTACGAAGGCGTGCTGACGATTTCCGAGCGCAACGGCATGCTCAAGACCTATGAGCTGATGGCGCGGCATTTCGGCTGGGACAGGCCGCCGAAGGGGGCTTCGGCGGCCGAGGTCAGCGCCTACCTGCTCGAGCGCGCGCTGCGCGCGCAAGGCGTCGTGAGCCTTGATTCGATCTGTCATCTGGACGCACCGAGCAAGGCCGCGATCCGCCGGCTGATCGAGGCGCGCGTTCGCCGCGATGAGTTGGTGCCGGTGGCGCTCGAAGGCGCGGGCAAGCAGGAGCATTGGGCGGAGCCGGCGGCGCTGGAGAACGCCGGAGGCGCCGCCGCCTCCGAGTTGGTGCATATCCTCTCTCCGTTCGACCCGCTGATCATCCAGCGCAAGCGGACAGAATTGTTTTTCGATTACGGACACCGCTTCGAGGCCTATGTGCCCCGGGAGAAGCGCGTGTTCGGCTATTTCGCGCTGCCGGTGCTTGATGGCGCCGACATCGTCGCAGCCCTCGACCTCAAGACCGACCGCAAGGCCGGCAAACTGCTGGTGCAGAAATGGAGCTGGGTCGGCGTTGGCGCGCAGAGGGGCGCGCGCAGGGAGCTGAAGCGCCGCATCGAGCAGGAGCTGCACCGGTTCGAGCGGTTTCAGCTGGGAGACGGAGGGGAACCCGCCGCCTCCGTGCCGGTTAGCCCGGGATAACCAATTCCCGGAGGGCACAATATGGACAACGACAAGTCGATTTTGGAAAAGATCACCGAGACGGTGAAGGACATCGCGACACTGGCGACGGATGCCGCCGGCCACGCGCTGAGCGCCGAAGAGAAGCCGGTCAAGGCGGATCAGCAGGCGGTGACCTACATGCCGCTGGCCGCCGATGGCCTGGTTTCCGATCCGATGATGGTCCCGCCGATGGCGGTGACCCCGGCTCCGAGAAAGAAGCGCGCGGCCCCGAAGCGGGCCGCAAAAGCGGCGAGCAAGAAGACTGCGAAAAAGGCTGCGAAGAAAACCGCCGGCAAGGCGGCGAAAAAATCCGCAGCGAAGAAATCGGGCAAGACCGCCAAAAAGGTCTCGAAGAAAAAGAGTTCGAAGAAGGCCGGCAAGAAAATCACCAGGAAAGCCGCCAAGAAAACTGCCAAGAAAGCCGTCAAGACGACGAACAAAGCACGCAAGGGAAGGCGGGGATAAGTCGCCGCTCCTGCGACGCCTGTGTCGGCATAGCGGGCATGCGCAGGCTTCTCCCCGGAGCCCGCCGATCTCCCTATCAAACGCTCCGGTCGCGATGCTAAGAGATCGCCGTTGGCGGTCTCGTCCGCCCAAGAACAGCAATACGGGGGGCCCTTCATGAGTCAGTTGACCATCGACACTACCGCGCCGCTGGCCGGCAAGAGCGAAATCGAGAAATCCACCATCCGCGCGATCTCTTGGCGGCTGATTCCATTCCTGGTGCTGGCGTATTTCCTGTCCTATCTCGATCGCGTCAATCTCGGCTTCGCCGCGCTGACCATGAACGGCGATCTCAAATTCTCGCCGACGGTATTTTCCTGGGGCGCCGGCATCTTCTTCATCGGATATTTCCTGTTCGAGGTGCCGAGCAATCTGGCGCTGGAAAAGTTCGGCGCCAGCCGCTGGATCGCGCGCATCATGGTGACCTGGGGCATTATCTCGGCGCTGATGGCGCTGGTGTCGGGCGTCTGGAGTTTTTACGGGGTGCGCTTCCTGCTCGGGATCGCCGAGGCCGGATTTTTTCCCGGCATCATCCTCTATCTGACCTATTGGTACCCGGCGGAATATCGCGCGCGGTTTCTGGCGGCCTTTGCCATCGCGGTCCCGGTTTCCACCGTGATCGGCGCGCCGGTCTCCGGGCTGTTGCTGGGGCTGGACGGCGCCCTGTCGCTGAAGGGTTGGCAATGGCTGTTCATCATCGAGGGCATCCCCTCGGTCCTGCTCGGCATTGTCACCTGGTTCTATCTGACGGACCGGCCGGCGCAGGCGGATTGGCTGACGGCCGAGCAGAAGGCGTGGCTGTCGTCGCGGCTGGAGGGCGAAAACGCCGCCAAGCGGGCCGCGAGCCATCTGACGCTGGGGCAGGCGCTGCGCGCGCCAAAAGTGCTGGCGCTGAGCCTGATCTATTTCGGGTTCGTCGGCGCGCTTTACGGCATGCAGTTCTGGGTGCCGCAGATCGTCAAGGCCTTCGGCTTCTCCAACGCGCAGACCGGCTTCGTCACCGCGGTGCCCTATTTGTTCGGGACGGTCGCCATGATCCTGTGGGCGCGGCATTCCGACGCCACCCGCGAACGGGTCTGGCATGTCGGTGCGCCGCTGCTGCTGACCGCGCTGGCGCTCGGTGTCTGCGGCTACATGGACGATCCCTACGTGACATCGGTGGCGTTGGTGGTGGCCGCGATCGGGGTGTTCTGCACCTTCGGGGTGTTCTGGACGCTGCCCACGGCGTGGCTCTCCGGCACCGCGGCGGCCGGCGCGATCGCGCTGATCAACTCGATCGGTAATCTCGCCGGTTTCGGCGGGCCGTATCTGATCGGCTGGGTCAAGGAGACCACGGGTTCGACCTCGACGGGATTGTTGGTGCTGGCGGTGCTGCCGCTGATCGGCGGCCTCCTGGTTTTTCTCGGTGGCCATCGGACCAACGTGGAATTCGCAGGCGTGGGCCAGCCCGAAAGGGTCTGAGACGTCGTTTCAAGGATTTGTGGATTTTTGTGCAGAATATTCGCAGGCGCTGGGCCGCGTCCGGGAAAATTCGCGCCCGCTTAACCAGCCGGGCACTTCACGAAATCATGAGGTATGACGAATATTGACAATCGTCACTGAACAATCCACAGTACCTCTCGCGCTTAATCGAGGGGAGCCGTCATGCTGGTCCGTTCCATTTTTGCAGGCTATTCCAAGCTCTTAGCGGGCGCGACGCTGGCCTTTTTGGCGATCGCGCTGGCCGGGTGCAACGACAAGGTGGCCGAAAAGGCCGCGCCTTCGCGCCCGGTTCTGGTGGCGACCGTACATTATGAGCCGGAATCGCCCGAGCGTAGTTTCGTCGGCACCATCAAGCCCCGGGTCGAGACCGACATGGGTTTTCGCGTCCCCGGCAAAGTCGCAAAGCGCTTGGTCGAGGTCGGCCAGACCGTCGACATCGGCGAGCCCCTGGCAACCCTCGATGAGATCGACTTGAAGCTGCAGGCCGAGCAGGCCGAGGCCGAGTTTCGCGCCGCCACCGGCGTGCTGGCACAGGCCGCCGCCGCCGAAACCCGCGCCAGGGATCTGCGCGCCAAGGGCTGGGCCACCGACGCGCAACTGGATCAGGCCAAGGCCGCCGGCGACGAGGCCCGGGCGCGGCTCAACCGCGCCGAGCGTTCGGTCGAACTCACCAACAACTCTTTGTCTTACGCCACGCTGGTCGCCGACACCCGCGGCGTCGTCACCGCGACCCTGATCGACGCCGGACAGGTCGTGGCCTCCGGCCAGACCGCGATCCGCGTCGCGCGATTTGCGGAAAAGGAAGCGGTGGTCGCGATCCCCGAGACGCTGGTCGGCCGCGCCAAGGATGGCGTGGCGACCGTGAGCCTGTGGTCGGAGCCGAACAGGAAATATGCCGCGAAACTCCGCGAGGTCGCGCCGTCGGCCGATCCCGCCACCCGAACCTATCTGGCAAAATTCTCGCTGCCCGATGCCGGCGAGACCGTTTCGCTCGGCATGACCGCGACGCTGACGCTGGCCGATCCCGCCACCACGCGGGTGGCGCGGCTGCCGCTGTCGGCATTGTTCAGCGAGGGCGGCGAACCCTCGTTCTATGTCGTCGATGACAAGGGCGAGGTGACGCTGAAGCCGGTCGCGGTCAAATCCTACGAGAGCAGCTGCGTCGTGATCTCCGGCGGCGTCGACGAAGGCGCGAAAGTGGTCGCGCTCGGCGTGCAGAAACTCGATCCGGCCCAGAAGGTCCGGGTCGTCTCGTCATTGTCGTTCTGAGCGGGGAGGGTGCAATGAAACATTTCAACCTTTCGGGCTGGGCGGTCAGCCATCCCGCGCTGATTCTGTTCCTCATTGTTGCGCTCGGCGCCGCCGGCTTCGTCTCTTACCAGCGGCTCGGCCGCGCCGAAGATCCGTTCTTTACGGTCAAGGTGGTGAACGTCTCGGCGATCTGGCCGGGCGCCACCGCTGCGGAGATGCAGACCCAGGTCGCCGACCCCATCGAGAAGAAACTGCAGGAATTACCCTATTTCGAAAAGGTGCAGACCTACTCGAAGCCGTCCTTCACTGCCATGCAAGTCACCTTCCGGGATTCGACGCCGCCCAAGGAAGTGCCGTACCTGTTTTACCTGCTGCGCAAGAAGCTCGCCGACGTGCAGGGTGATCTTCCGGCGGGCCTGCTTGGCCCCGTCGTCAACGACGAATTCTCCGATGTCGATTCCATCCTGTACATGATGACCGGCGACGGCGCCGACTACGCGCAATTGAAGAAAGCCGCCGAGGGCATGCGCCAGCGGCTATTGAAGGTGCCGGGCGTGACAAAGGTCGATCTCTACGGCACCCAGGACGAACGCATCTTCGTCGAGTTCTCGCATGCCAAGCTGGCGACGCTGGGGATCACGCCGCAGGCGCTGTTCGACTCGCTCGCCAAGCAAAACAACGTCGTGCCCGCCGGCACGGTGGAAACCTCCTCGCAGCGGGTGCCGTTGCGGGTCACCGGCGCGCTCGACGGTGTCAAGGCGGTCGCGGAGACACCGGTCGAAAGCAATGGCCGGGTGTTTCGTCTGGGCGATATCGCCACCGTCACCCACGGCTTCGTCGATCCGCCGAGCTTCGTGGTGCGACAGCAGGGCAAGCCCGCGCTCGGCATCGGCGTGGTCACCGCCAAGGGCGCCAATATCCTAGAGCTCGGCAAGGATGTCGCCAACGCGACCGCCGGGTTCATGCAGGCGGTGCCGCAGGGCATCAATGTCGACCAGATCGCCGATCAGCCGGAGGTGGTCGAGCGCGCGGTCAGTGAATTCGTGCATTCCTTTATCGAGGCGCTGGCGATCGTGCTGTTCGTCTCCTTCGTGGCGCTGGGCTGGCGCACCGGCATTGTGGTGGCGCTGTCGGTGCCGCTGGTGCTCGGCATCGTCTTTATCGTCATGAATGCGATGTCGCTCGACCTGCACCGGATCACGCTCGGCGCGCTGATCATCGCGCTCGGTCTGCTGGTCGATGACGCCATCATCGCGGTCGAGATGATGGTGGTGAAGATGGAGCAGGGCTGGGACCGCGTGCGCGCCGCGTCCTTTGCCTGGGAATCCACCGCGTTTCCAATGCTGACGGGAACGCTGGTGACCGCCGCGGGCTTCCTGCCGATCGGCTTTGCCAGTTCGGCGGTCGGCGAATATGCCGGCGGCATCTTCTGGATCGTGGCGATCGCGCTGGTGGCGTCGTGGTTCGTCGCGGTGATCTTCACGCCCTATATCGGCGTCAAGCTGCTGCCGAACATCACGGTCAGCCACAACCACGATCCGCACGCGGTCTATGAAACGCGCGTTTACCGAATCTTGCGCGGCATGATCCAGTGGTGCGTCGAGCACCGCATCAAGGTGGTGCTGGCGACCATCGGCGTGTTCGCGCTGTCGATCGTGGGCTTCGGCCACGTCCAGCAGCAGTTCTTCCCGCTGTCGGAACGGCCTGAGCTGTTCCTGCAGCTGCGGCTGCCGGAAGGCACCGCCATTGGCGTGACCCAGCAGTCGGTGAAAAAGGCCGAGGCCCTTTTGAAGGACGACCAGGACATCGCGACCTACACCGCCTATGTCGGCCAGGGTTCGCCGCGGTTCTGGCTGGGGCTCAATCCGCAATTGCCGAACGAAGCTTTTGCGGAAATCGTTGTCGTCGCCAAAGACGTCGAGGCGCGCGAGCGGATCAAGGCGCGGCTGGAGAAGGCGGTCGACGACGGCGCGCTGACCGAAGCCCGGGTGCGGGTCGACCGCTTCAATTTCGGTCCGCCGGTCGGCTTTCCCGTCCAGTTCCGCGTCATCGGCCCCGACCCGAAAACCGTGCGCGACATCGCCTACAAGGTGCGCGACGTGATGCGGCAGAACGACAAGGTCAGGGATCCCCAGCTCGACTGGAACGAGCAGTCGCCCTACCTGAAGCTGGTGGTCGACCAGGACCGCGCCCGCGCGCTGGGCCTGACCCCGCAGGACGTCTCGCAGGCGCTGAGCATGCTGATCTCCGGCGCGCCGGTGACGACGATCCGCGACGGCGTCGAGAAGGTCGGCGTGGTGGCGCGCGCGGTGCCGTCGGAGCGGCTCGATCTCGGCCATGTCGGCGATCTCACCGTCACCTCGCGCAACGGGGTCGCGGTGCCGCTGACGCAGATCGCGAAAATCGAATATGCCCATGAGGAGCCGATCATCTGGCGGCGGAATCGCGACATGGCGATCACGGTGCGCGCTGACGTCGTCGACGGCGTCCAGGCGCCCGATGTCACCAACCAGATCTCGCCAAAACTGCAGGAAATCCGCGACAGCCTGCCACCGGCCTACCGGATCGAGCCGGGCGGCGCGTTCGAGGAATCTGCCAAGGGCAATGCCTCGATCTTCGTGCTGTTTCCGCTGATGGTGCTGGTCATGCTGACCTTGCTGATGATCCAGCTGCAGAGTTTCTCGCGGCTGTTGCTGGTGTTCCTGACCGCGCCGCTCGGCATCATCGGCGCCTCGCTGGGGCTGAACCTCGCCAACCAGCCGTTCGGCTTCGTGGCGCTGCTCGGCCTGATCGCGCTGGCCGGCATGATCATGCGCAATGCGGTGATCCTGGTCGACCAGATCGAAACCGACGTGTCGCACGGCCTTACCCGCAAGGAAGCCATCGTCGAGGCCACGGTCCGCCGCGCCCGCCCGGTGGTGCTGACGGCGCTGGCCGCGATCCTGGCGATGATCCCGCTGTCGCGCTCGGCGTTCTGGGGCCCGATGGCGATCACCATCATGGGCGGCCTGTTCGTTGCAACCTTCCTGACCTTGCTGTATCTGCCGGGGCTCTACGCGCTCTGGTTCCGCAAAAGCCTTGAAGAAAGCGGCCCGATCGAACACCCCGATCTTGCGCCGCAGCATCAGGACGATGCACAACCCGCATTTCCGCTTGCAGCGGCTGCGGAATAATTGAAAATTGAGCACCCCGGATCGAGCACCGAAATGACGCTGGTTTCAGAACATATCGAACCCGACACGCGGGAACGGATTCTCGTGGTGGCCGAGCGGTTGTTTCGCGAGATCGGCTATCAGAAAACCACCGTCGCCGACATCGCCAAAGTGCTGCGGATGAGTCCGGCCAACGTCTATCGCTTTTTCGATTCGAAAAAGGCGATCCATGAAGGCGTCGCCCGCACCCTGATGGGCGGGGTCGAGGAGGCGGCCGAGGCGATCGCGATCCGTCGCGGCCCGGCGGCCCAGCGCCTGCGCGAGCTCCTGACCACGATCCACCGCATGAACACCGAACGCTATGTCGGCGATTCCAAACTGCACGAGATGGTCGCGATCGCGATGGAGGAGAGCTGGCAGGTTTGCGTCGCCCATATGGAGCGGATCACCCAGACCATCGGCGGCGTCATCGCCGAGGGCGTCGCGTCCGGCGAATTCCGAGCGCCCGACGTGCCGCTGGCGGCGATGTGTTCGTGCACGGCGATGATGCGGTTTTTCCACCCGCAGATGATCGCGCAATGCGCCGACAAGCCGGGCCCCTCGCTCGATCAGATGATCGATTTTGTGCTGGCGGGGTTGGCGCCGCATGGCAAGGCAGTGCGCAAGGCAACTTAGCGTAACCGTCATTGCGAGCCTACGGGTCGCGCGAACGCGCGCCCGATGATATACTCAGCCAAGCAATCCATGGTGCCGCATAACCCACATGGATTGCTTCGTCGCTGCGCTCCTCGCAATGACGGGAAATCGAACCAGAAGGGAATACCGACGTGGACGCATCGAGCCCGAAAGACCTGCACTTCTACGAGCCGGTGAACGGCCACGGCCTCCGGCACGATCCTTTCAACGCCATCATCGCGCCGCGTCCGATCGGCTGGATTTCGTCGCGCGATGCCAAGGGCAACGTCAATCTCGCGCCCTACAGCTTCTTCAACGGATTTTGCTACACGCCGCCCATCATCGGCTTCTCCTCCACCTCCTGGAAGGACAGCGTCGCCAATATCCAGGAGACCGGCGAATTCGTCTGGAATCTCGCCACCATGGATCTGGCGAAACAGATGAACCTGACCGCGGCGCATGTCGCCCACGATGTCAGCGAATTCACGATCGCCGGGCTGACGGCGGCGCCGAGCCGGCTCGTCAAGGTGCCGCGGGTCGCCGAAAGCCCGGTGTCATTCGAGTGCAAATTGACTCAAATCATTCAGTTGCAGGGCGCCGACGGCAAGAAAGCGCAGGCCTGGCTCACCCTCGGCGAGGTCGTGGCGGTCCATATCGACAAGGCCTTGATCAAGGACGGTGTCTACCAGACCGCACTGGCGCGGCCGATCGTGCGCGCTGGCCGCCGCGGTGACTATTTCGAGATCAAGCCGGAAAACATGTTCGAGATGGTTCGGCCGGATTAACGCATTGCGGTAAGTTGCTTTCGCGATTTAGGTTTTCGGAACCCTTGCGTTGGTTCCCCGTTATCAGCGGCTGAGCCTCAATTTTCGCGGGTTTTCAGCGATCAGTGGCCTGAATCACGCGCTTTCCGCTACAATGTCTTCAGCTGCGCCGACCATGAGGATTCCCGCCATGAGCTTTCGCCGCGACTTCATCACCAAGCCGATTTTCTCCTGGGCAAAAGGCGTATTGCCGACCATGTCCGACACCGAGCGCGAGGCGCTGGAGGCCGGCGATGTCTGGTGGGACGCTGACCTGTTCACCGGCAACCCCGACTGGTCGAAACTGCTCGCCAATGCACCGGCGAGCCTGACACCGGAGGAAACTGCCTTTCTCAACGGCCCGGTCGATGAACTCTGCGCGATGCTCGACGACTGGAAGATCAACTGGGAATGGCGCGACCTGCCGCCGGAAGCCTGGGACTTCATCAAGCTCCATAAATTCTTCGGCATGATCATCCCGAAGGAATTCGGCGGGCTCGGCTTCTCGCCCTATGCGCATTCGGAAGTGGTGCGCAAGATCTCGACCCGCTCGGTGACGGCGGCGGTGACCGTGATGGTGCCCAATTCACTGGGCCCCGGCGAACTACTGATGCGCTTCGGCACCAAGGATCAGCAGCAGCAATGGCTGCCGCGGCTGGCCGATGGACGCGACATTCCCTGTTTTGGCCTGACCAGTCCGGAAGCAGGTTCCGACGCCGCCTCGATGATCGACAGCGGCATCATCTGTAAGGGCAATTTCGAAGGCCGCGAAGTGCTGGGGCTGCGTCTCAACTGGCACAAGCGTTACATCACGCTCGGTCCGGTCGCGACGCTGCTGGGGCTCGCCTTCAAGGCCTATGACCCCGACCATCTGGTTGGCTCGCAGGACGAGCTCGGCATCACTGTCGCACTGATCCCGACCCATCTGCCCGGCGTTGAGATCGGTCACCGTCATCTGCCGGCGATGCAGGTGTTCCAGAACGGCCCGAACTGGGGCCGCGATGTCTTTATTCCCATGGATTACATCATTGGCGGGCAGGAACGTCTCGGCCAGGGCTGGAAGATGCTGATGACGGCGCTCGCCGCCGGGCGCGGCATCTCGCTGCCGTCACTGTCGGCGGCGGGCGCAGCCTACGCGGCGCGCACCACCGGCGCCTATGCGCGAATCCGCGAGCAGTTCAACGTGCCGATCGGCAAGTTCGAAGGCATCGAGGAGCCGCTGGCCCGGATCGCGGCGACCGCCTATCTGCTCGACGCGGCGCGGCGGCTCACTTGTGCCGCACTCAATCAGGGCCATCATCCCGCGGTGATTTCCGGCATCATGAAGCTGCAGGCGACCGAGCGGATGCGAATCGCCATCGACGACGCCATGGACATCCATGGCGGCAAGGCCGTGATCGACGGCCCGCAGAATTATCTCGGCAATCTCTATCGATCGGTGCCGGTCGGCATCACCGTCGAGGGCGCCAACATTCTCACCCGCAACCTGATCGTGTTCGGGCAGGGCGCGATCCGCGCGCATCCCTACCTCTTGCTTGAGATGAACGCGCTCGGCGACACCGACCGCGCCAGGGGACTCGACGCCTTCGACACCGCGTTCTGGAAACACATCGGCCACAGTATCACCACCATGTTCCGCGCCTGGGGCAGGAGCTGGAGCGGTGGCATGTTCGCGCCCGCGCCCGACGCCGGCGAGGCGACCGGCTTCTATCGCCAGCTGTCACGCTACTCTTCAGCGTTCGCGCTGTGCGCCGACATGGCGCTGCTGACGCTGGGCGGCGCGCTCAAGCGCAAGGAAATGCTGTCGGCACGGTTTGGCGATATCCTGTCGGAACTGTATCTGCTCTCGGCCGCGCTGAAGCGCTGGCAGGACGAGGGCCGGCAGGCTGCGGATTTTGCCGCGCTGGAGTGGTGCATGGCCAGCGGTTTCCGCACCATCGAAAACCGCTTCGCGGAGATTCTCGCCAACCTGCCCAATCGTTTTGTCGCCGTGATCCTCAAATTCCTGATCCAGCCATTCGGCGCCCGTGTGCTCGGGCCTTCCGATATGGTGGTGCATCAATGCGCGCAGCTGGTGCTGGAACCTTCAATGGCGCGCGACCGCCTGACGCCGGACCTGTCCCATGTCGATGACGACCGCGGCGTAGCGCGGCTGGAAAAGGCGTTCCTGCTGGTCACCGCCGCGGAGGATATCGCCAAGCGCATGCGCGCCGCGCGCATAGCCGACTGGCACGAGGCGGTGAAGCGGGGCGTCATCACCCAGGCCGAGGGCGATCAGCTCGCGGCGGCGCATGAGGCGGTTGCAAAAGTGATCGAAGTCGATGACTTCGCGCCGGAGGCGCTGTCGCCGATTTACAAGAAGCCTGCCGAAGTGCATCAGTTCTTCCAGGAGCTGGGCGAGACAAGGGCAGCGAGCTGATGGCGCGACCGGTCTTTATTATCGACGGCAGCCGGACGCCGTTCCTGAAAGCGCGCAGCGGACCGGGCCCGTTCACCCCGGTCGATCTCGCCGTGCAGTGCGGCCGGCCTCTATTGGCCCGGCAGCCGTTTGCGCCCAGCGCGTTCGATCAGGTTATTCTCGGTTGCGTCAACGTCATTGCCGACGAGATGAACCCGGCCCGGGTCGCCGCGTTGCGGCTCGGCATGGGCGAAGCCATGGTGGCGTTCACGGTGCAGATCAATTGCGGCTCCGGCATGCAGTCGATCGACACCGCCTACCGTTACATTCGCGACGGCAACTCGAATCTGATTCTCGCCGGCGGTTCGGAAGCGCTGAGTTACGCGCCGCTGGTGTGGCCGCAGCAGGGGGTGCGCTGGTTTGCCGGCCTCGCCGGCGCCAAGGGAATTTTGGCCAAGATCGCAGCAGTGGCAAAGGCGCGCCCGTCTTATTTCAAGCCGATCATCGGCCTTGAGCGCGGGCTGACGGATCCCATCACCGACCTCAACATGGGTCAGACCGCCGAAGTGGTCGGCCATCTCTTCGGCGTCACCCGTGCACAGTCGGACGCCTATGCGGCGGAAAGCCACAAGCGGCTCGCCAATGCGCAGGCGAACGGCTTTCTCAAGGGCGAGGTCGAGACTGCCTTCGCGCGCGACGGCAAATTCTACGATCACGACGACGGCGTGCGTCCGGATTCGACGCCGGAGACACTGGCCAAATTGAAGCCGGTGTTCGAGCGGCCCTGGGGCCAGGTCACCGCCGGCAATTCCTCGCAGATCACCGACGGCGCATCCTGGACCATCCTTGCCTCGGAAGAGGCGGTGGCCAAACACGGGTTGACGCCCAAGGCCGTCATTGTCGACAGCCAGTGGTCCGCGCTCGATCCATCGATCATGGGCCTCGGCCCGGTGTTGTCGGCGACCGAGCTGTTGAAGCGCAACAAGATGTCACTCGGCGACGTCGAGACCTGGGAATTGAACGAGGCCTTCGCCACCCAGGTGCTGGGATGTCTCGCCGCCTGGAAGGACGAAAAGTTCTGCCGCGAGATTTTGGGGTTGGACGGCGCCGCGGGTCAGATCGACCAGGCCAGGCTGAACGTCGACGGCGGCGCCATCAGCCTCGGTCACCCCGTCGGCTGCAGCGGCAACCGCATCGTGCTGCATCTCGTCAATGCGATGAAGCGGCTCGGCACCAAACGCGGCATCGCCACCGAATGTATCGGCGGCGGGCTGGGCGGCGCGATGTTGATCGAGACGGTATAGGGAACGTCATGGACAGCAAGATCATGGACGTCCTCGCCGACCGCGTGCTCGAACTCGGGCCAAGGCCCGCAGCCGATGCCGCCTATCGCAATTTCAAGCTGACCCGCGATGCCGACGGCATTGCCTGGCTATTGTTCGACCGCGCCAATGCCAGCGCCAATACGCTGTCGGCTGATGTCATCGAAGAACTCGACACCGTGCTGGCGGCGCTGGAAAGCGAGCGCCCGGCGGGAATCGTGATTCGCTCAGCGAAGAAATCCGGTTTCATCGCCGGCGCCGACGTCAACGAGTTTCGCGGTGCGACCGATTCCGTGCCGGTCGCGACCGCGATCGGCCGGGCGCACGCGGTGATCGACCGCCTCGAAGCGCTGAAGATTCCGACGGTCGCCGTGATCCACGGCTTTTGTCTCGGCGGCGGCCTCGAGGTTGCGCTCGCCTGCCAGTCGCGCATTGCGATCGACGGCGCGCGCTTTGGTTTTCCCGAGGTGATGCTCGGCCTGCATCCCGGCCTCGGCGGCACCGTGCGCTTCACCCGGCTGGTCAACCCGACGCAGGCAATGACCCTGATGCTCACGGGGCGGACCATCGACGCGCGGCGGGCGAAGTCGCTCGGGCTGGTCGATGCGGTGACGCAGGAGCGGCATGTCCGCAACGCGGTGAAGGATGCGGTGTTCGGCCGCTTGAACCGCGCGAAACCCGGGCTGTTGAACACCATCCTGAACTTTACGCCGATACGCGGCTTTCTCGCCTCGCGCATGCGGAACGAGGCCGAAAAGGCCGCGCCGCACGCGCATTACCCGGCGCCTTACGCGCTGATCGATCTCTGGGAAAAGCACGGCGGCGACAAGGCCGCGATGCTGGCGGCGGAAAAGACTTCGTTCGCCAATCTGATGGTGACGCCGACGGCGCAGAACCTGATCCGGGTGTTCTTCCTGCGCGAGCAGATGAAGAAGCTCGCGGGCAGCGGCAACAAGATCGCGTATGTCCATGTCATCGGCGCCGGCGCGATGGGCGGCGACATTGCGGCATGGTGCGCCAATCAGGGCATGTGGGTCACGCTGGCGGACATGAAGCCGGAACCGATTGCAGGCGCGATGAAGCGCGCCGCCGATCTGTTCGGCAAGATCATCCGCAAGCCTATCGACGTCCGCGACGCGCTGGACCGGCTGATGCCCGATCTCGACGGCGAGGGCGTCCGCACCGCCGATTTGATCATCGAGGCGGTGCCGGAACATCTTGAATTGAAACAGAAGGTCTATGCCGGGCTCGAGCCCAGGATGAAGCCGGGCGCGATTCTGGCCACCAACACCTCGAGTATTCCGCTGCAGGATTTGCGCAGCACCCTGCAAAAGCCGGAACGGCTGGTCGGGCTGCACTTCTTCAATCCGGTATCGCGGCTGCAGCTGGTCGAGGTTGTCAGCCATGACGGGACCGACCCGCAACTGCTCAAAGAGGCAATGGCCTTTGTCGGGGCCATCGATCGGCTGCCGCTGCCGGTCAAGAGCTCGCCGGGTTTTCTGGTCAACCGCGCGCTGACGCCGTACATGCTGGAAGCGATGCTGATGCTGGACGAGAAGATCGACAAGGTCACCATCGATGCGGCGGCGGAGAAATTCGGCATGCCGATGGGGCCGATCGAACTCGCCGATCAGGTCGGGCTCGACATTTGCCTCGCCGTCGGCGACATGCTGCGCTCGAAATTCGGCGATTCCCTGCCGCCGACGCCGGCCTGGCTGCGCGACAAGGTGGCCGGCGGTGATCTCGGCCGCAAGTCCGGCAAGGGCTTCTATGTCTGGAAGGACGGCAAGGCCGACAAGGCGGTTGGCTCGGCGTCAGTGCAGCAGCCGACCGAGGAAATGATCGACCGGCTGATCCTGCCGATGTCGAACGTCTGCGTCGCGGCCTTGCGCGAAGGCATTGTCGGCAATCCCGACACCGTTGACGGCGCCATGATCTTCGGCACCGGCTATGCGCCGTTTCGCGGCGGCCCGCTGAATTATGCGCGAGCCCGGGGCCCCGAAAACGTGGTGACGGCGTTGCGCACGCTGACGGCAAAGTTCGGCGCTCGCTTCACACCCGATGCCGGCTGGGAGAATTTCAAGTGACCGACACCGAGGCCGTTCACGCCCCGCCGAATGCGGAGACCGAGCCGTGCGGCGATCTCTGTACCCGCACGCTGGCGATGCCGGCCGACACCAACCAGAACGGCGATATCTTCGGCGGCTGGCTTCTGAGCCAGATGGACATCGGCGGCGGCGTGTTCGCATCGAAAACCGCAAGATCGCGCACTGTCACAGTGGCGATCGAGGCGATGAATTTCCGCAAGCCGGTGTTCGTCGGCGATCTGGTTTCCGTGCATGCCAGCCTGGTTCGCATCGGCAAGACCTCGGTCACGGTCCATCTCGAGGCCTGGGTGCTGCGTCGCAGGGAGATGCATTCGATTCTGGTGACCGACGGCAATTTTACCTATGTCTCGATCGACGATGACGGCCATCCGCAGCCGATCCAGCAGGATCAGCCGCCGATTTCGATATGATCCTGTTTCCAATCCCCTGTCTTGGTTTCGACCTCGTCGCCGGCGCCGGATTTGCTGATCCCGCACTGTGACAATAATCACATCACCGGGCTGCGATGCGGGCGATAGCTCCAGCACGCAAGCTCGGGCGCTGCAACCCATAAGCATTTGGTCGTATCACGCCTGAGCATCGCGGTTGCCGGCACTCGCGCAAATTGGCAGCCACGCGGCGGGAGTTGGAGTTTTTTAAGAGGCTGGAGAAGCGCCATGCGGTTGGTCTGCTTTACGGTGGCATTGGTGATCGGCTTCAGTTCTCTGGCCGTCGCCGGCGAAAGGCCAGGTACTGAATCGATCGCCGCCTGCGACCAGGCGGCGGCCAGCCCCTACGACCGGGATCGGCCGGCCGGGGTTGCCGGCGTTGCCCTTGAAAAGATCGAACCCGACCGTGCGATTGCGGCGTGCGAAGCAGCGGCCAAAGCGGCGCCGGAGGATGACCGGATCGCGATGCAGCTTGGCCGCGCCTACTTCACCGCTGAAAACTACGATGCGGCCCGGATGCAATTCGACCGGGCCAACCGGATGGGCAATGCGCTCGCCGCAACCCAGCTTGCGGTGCTGTACGTCAAAGGGCTTGGGGGCCTGCCGGCGGACGACGAGGAAGCCGTGCGGCTCTACAAGAGCGCTGCCTACAAAGGCCTTGCGGTCGGCCAACTCAATCTCGGGTATTTCTATAATTACGGACGCGGCGGATTAGCCAAGGATGAGGTCGAAGCTGGCCGTCTCTATAAACTGGCTGCCGATCAGGGCTACGCACCCGCGCAAAACGACCTTGGCGTCTATTACCAGCAAGGTCGCGGCGGCTTCCCCAAGGATGACACGGAAGCCGCTCGCTATTACAAACGGGCCGCAGATCAGGGCAATGCGCTGGGACGAAGCAACCTCGCCTCTTTGTACCGTGACGGCAAGGGCGGACTTCCCAAGGACGACTTTGAAGCCGCGCGTCTGTACAAGTTGGCGGCGGATCAGGGCGTTCCGACCGCGCAGGCCAACCTCGGATATTTTTATCAGGAAGGACGCGGCGGTCTTCCCAAGGACGATATCAAGGCAGCGGGGTTGTACAAACTGGCTGCCGACAAGGGACATGCGTACGGGCAAAGCCTGCTGGCCTTTTTCTATGAAAACGGGCGCGGTGGACTTCCCAAGCTGGAAACCGAGGCCGCACGCCTGCATCGGCTTGCGGCTGATCAGGGTAATGCGGGTTCGCAAAATGCCCTCGGCGCGTACTATCAAACTGGCCGCGGCGGATTGCAGCAGAACGACAGGGAAGCGTTGCGTCTCTACAGGCTGGCCGCGGATCAGGGTTTCGCCGCCGCGCGGAACAATCTCGGGTATTTTTACCAGGGTGGGTTCGGCGGGCTTCGCAAGGATGATTCCGAAGCCGCCCGCCTGTTCAGGCTCTCTGCCGATCAGGGCTATGCGCTCGGGCAATTCAACCTTGCCATCTTCTACGAACAGGGTCGCGGCGGACTCGCAAAAGACGATTATGAGGCGGCGCATCTGTTGAAATTGGCCGCCGATCAAGGCAATGCCAAAGCGCAAACCGAGCTGGCCGAACTCAACAAGCGGCTTCGCAGCGCGCGTTGAAACTGACGTCCACCGGGCATCGATAACCGATGCCGCGGTGCTGCGTATAGTTACCCGCGTAGCACTTTCCGGTTTTCCTGCTCCGGAACTTTTTTCAGGCCGCTCCGTTATCGGCACGGACTGAGGAAGCAAAGAGCACGGGGAAAATGTCGAACACCTACATCATTGAAGTTCAGTCGCAGGCCGCGGGTATCGTCGTGCGCAATCCGGGCGGTTATTGTTTTTTTGCGGCCACCCACAAGTTCAATGCGCTGGAAGGCCAGCTGTTTCGCAACGTCCGCGAGGCCGAGCGCGCCGCGATCCGGCTCGCGAGCGGCGGTTTGAAGCTGGTCGGCTGATCGAGGGACCAGGATCGCCTTTAACCGTAATTCGATCTCGACCACACCCCGGCATCGCCACCAATCTGCCGCGTTGACCGGACGGCGGAACCGCCGCACCATGGGCTCCGTCCCAAAGGGTGCCGTCGTGACAGGCCTGACCCATCGCCAAACCGAGATTCTCAATATCGCCCGCGCCTTCGGCCGGGTGATGGTGGAGGATCTCGCCCGGCGTTTCGAGGTCTCGGCGCAGACCATCCGCAAGGATCTCAACGATCTCTGTGATCACCGCTCGCTGACGCGAATCCACGGCGGCGCCATCATCGCCTCTGGCGTTGAGAACCTCGCCTACGAGGCGCGCCGCTTCGTCGCCGCCGAGGAGAAGAAGGCGATTGGTGCTGCGGCAGCGGCGCTGATCCCGAACGGCTGCTCGCTGTTCATCAACATCGGCACCACCACCGAAGAAGTCGCTAGCCGGCTCACCTCGCACGAGGACCTGCTGGTCATCACCAACAACCTCAATGTCGCGATGCTGCTGTATCGCCACCCCCGTATTGAGGTGATCGTGGCCGGCGGCGCGGTACGCCGGGCCGACGGCGCGGTAATCGGCTCGACCGCGATCAGCCTGATCGGTCAGTTCAAGGTCGATTACGCCATCATCGGCGCCTCCGCGATCGACGAGGAGGGGGCGCTGCTGGATTTCGACTATCGCGAGGTGCAGGCGGCGCAGGCCATCATCGCCAATGCGCGCAGCGTGATGCTGGTCGCCGACAGCACAAAACTGCGCCGCAGCGCCCCGGTCCGCATCGCCCATATCAGCCAGATCCAGACCTTTGTCACCGATGCGGCGCTGCCGGCCGCGCTCGCCAATATCTGCCACACCAGGGGCATCGAGGTGATCGAGGCGATGCCAAAGGCGTCGGCCGATATCGACGAGCCGGGCGCGGAAATTCCTTCGACAGTCACCAGATTTCGCTAATTCCCCTTTTCGTTTGCTTTCGTATTTAGTTGTGATTTACTCCAAACCGAAAGTGAAATCGCCGAAATGAATAGGCGGTCGCCCGGGGGAAGTGTCCTTTGGATCGGATTTTCGACCTCGCTATCATTGGTGGCGGCGTCAATGGCTGTGGCATCGCGCGTGACGCTGCCGGCCGCGGGAATTCTGTTTTCCTTTGTGAAATGAATGATTTGGCCAGCGGGACGTCGTCCTGGTCGACCAAGCTCGTGCATGGCGGCTTGCGCTATCTGGAATATTACGAGTTCCGGCTGGTGCGCGAGGCGCTGATCGAGCGCGAAATCCTCTGGCAGATTGCGCCCCACATCATCCGGCCGCTCCGGTTCGTGCTGCCGCACCATGATGGCTTGCGCCCGGCCTGGCTGCTGCGGCTCGGGCTGTTCCTCTACGACCATATCGGTGGCCGCCATCTGCTGCCGCCGACGCGCACGGTTGATCTGTCGACCGACGAGGTCGGCAAGCCGCTGGTCCCCGGCCGCTACACCAAAGGCTTTGAATATTCCGACTGCTTTGTCGACGATGCCCGTCTCGTGATTCTCACCGCGCGGGATGCCGCGGATCGTGGCGCCGAAATCCGCACCCGTTCGCGCGCGGTAGAGATCCGCCAGGAGAACCGGATCTGGCAGGTTACGGTCGAGGACAGCGTGACCGGCGCGCGCAGCACGATATCCGCGCGCGTGCTGGTCAATGCCGGCGGCCCTTGGGTCGAGCAGGTGCTGGCGTCGGGCGCCGGCGTCAACGCCAAAGCCAAGGTGCGGCTGGTGCAGGGCTCCCACATCGTGGTGCGCAAACTCTATGCGCATGACCGCGCCTACATTTTCCAGAACAGCGACGGCCGGATTGTCTTCGTCATTCCCTATCAGGACGATTTCACGCTGATCGGCACCACCGACCGCGATTACGAAGGCGATCCTGCCAAGGTCAAAGCCTCGGACGAAGAGATAAAATATCTCTGCGATTCTGTCAGCGAATATCTCGCCGAACCGGTCAGGCCGCAGGACGTGGTCTGGACCTATGCCGGGGTTCGCCCGCTCTACGACGACGGCGCCAGCGAAGCCAAGGCGGCGACACGCGAATATGTTCTCGAGCTCGATACCCCCGGCGGCATGCCGCTATTGTCGATCTATGGCGGCAAGATCACCACCCACCGCCGGCTGGCGGAAGAGGCGCTTGAAAAGCTCGCGCCCTATCTGCACGGCACCAAGGCGCGCGAAGGCTGGACCGCGAAGTCGCCGCTGCCCGGCGGCGACATGGACGTTTCGGCGATCCCGGCGCTTTCGGCCGAACTCGTCCGCCTCTATCCGTTTCTCGAGCCCACCCATGCCAACCGGCTGGCGCACGCCTATGGCACCCGCGCCAGCAAGCTTCTGGGCAGCGCGAAATCCGCAGCCGATCTTGGCCAGCCGTTCGGCGCCACCTTGACGGAGCGTGAGGTCAGTTACCTGATGTCGTCGGAGTGGGCGCTCACCGCCGACGACATCGTATGGCGGCGATCCAAGCTCGGCTTGCGGCTGTCGGCCGCCGAGATTGCCGCCATCGACGACTGGATCGCCATGCACCGTACCGGGGCCGATCACTGAACATCTGCAAAACCGAGAGTGATCCCGGCTTTTTGGCTGATGCTGACGGAGCGCTATTGGCGACGGCAGACCAGATCGTCGATCATGGCCTGGACGTGCGAGAGCCATGCCTTGCGGCGTTCCGGTTCCGCCAGATCGATTCGCATGTAGTTCGACAGCGTGTAGAGATTGGAGCGATAGAAATAGGTCAAAGAGAGAATCGACAGGTAGACGAGAAAGCGGTCGTAATCCGGCTTGAAGTCGCCGCGTTCGGCGCCGCTCTTGAGCACGCGATCCAGCATGCCAAGCTGCGCGTTGGCGAATATCCCGCGGATGTTGTTCTTGACGTGGCGTCCCTTGAACAGATTCTCCGATGCGAGAATGCTCAGCAGTTCCGGTTTCTCCCAGTAGTAGTTCCAGTTGAAGGCGACCAGTTCGGCCAGCGCCCGGCGCGGACTGGAAAAGTCGAGAGCGAGCGCCTCCTCGCAGGCCACCAGATCGGCGTAACAATATTCGATGACGTGGCGGAACAGCTTCTCCTTGCTGGAGAAATAATAATACAGCATGCGGTCGTTGCTCTTCGCCGCCTTGCTGATGCGGTCGACACGCGCGCCGCCATAGCCCTCGCGTGCGAATTCGGCCACCGCCGCGCGCAGCAATGCGTCGCGTTTCTGGTCCGGCGAACGCGTCCGCTTGCGGCCGCCCGGCTTCGGCGCGGGTTTTGGTCTGGAAGGCGCTTGCATCCCGAATCCTTTTCGCCTCGCTTGATAACGCATTTTCACCGGCCGCAAGTCCGGCGCGGTGGCTTGCGAGGCAATACCGGCTGCCTGTTATTTGGCTAGCTGCTGCAATTTCTTTGCCGTTGACAACCCCGGGCCGCCATATGATTTATGAAGTAAGTACTACATAACATAATTCTCACCCATGGCGGGAGAGTGGCATGTCCAAATTCGGTGCAGCCGAAGCGCTTGTGCTGGCGCTGTCGATGATCGCAACCGGCGCTTCGGCGGCGGAGCAGCCTCCGATCCGTATCGGCGACGTTTCCAGCTACTCGGCGTTGCCGGTGGGAACCCATGGCTATCGTCAGGGTTGGGAGCTGGCGCGTGACGAGATCAACGCAAAGGGCGGCGTGCTCGGCCGCAAGCTGGAAATCATCGCCCGCGACGACGCCGGCAAGCCGGATGTCGCGATCGCGCAGGCCACGCAGCTGGTCGAGGCCGAACACGTCGATCTTTTGACCGGAACGATCCTGTCCCATATCGGTCTGGCGGTGGCCGATTTTGCCAAGCAAAAGCAAATCTTCTTCCTTGCCTCGCAGCCGCTGACGGATGCCCTGATCTGGGAGAAGGGCAGCCGCTTCACCTTCAGGCTGCGGCCAAGCACCTTCACCCAGGCCTCGATCCTGGCGAAGGAGGCCGCGAAATTTCCCGCGCGCCGGTGGGCGACGATCGCGCCGAACTACGAGTTCGGACAGTCCGCGGTGGCGAACTTCAAGAGTGAGTTGAAGCGGCTGCGGCCCGACGTGGAGTTCGTCTCGGAACAATGGCCGCCGCTGGGCAAGATCGACGCCGGCGCCGTCATCCAGGCCATGATGGCCGAGAAGCCGGATGCCATTTTCAATGCAACGTTCGGCTCCGATCTCGCCAGGCTGGTCCGCGAGGGCACGACGCGCGACGCCTTTGCGGGCCGCAGCGTCGTCAGTATCCTCACCGGCGAGCCGGAATATCTGGCGCCCCTGAAAGACGAAGCGCCGGCCGGCTGGCTTGTCACCGGCTATCCACCAAGCGAAATCAAGACCCCGGAGCATGAGGCGTTTCTGAAAGCCTATCTGGATCGTTTCAAGGAACCGCCCAATATCGGCGCCCTGATCGGCTACATCAACACCATCGTGCTGGCCAAGGCGATCGAACAGGCGGGCAGCACCAACACCGACGACCTCATCAAGGCCATGGAACATCTCCAGGTGGATACGCCGGCCGGCAAGGTCGCGTTCCGGGCCATCGACCATCAGTCGACGCTGGGCGTCTACATCGGGCGGCTCGCCGTCAAGGATGGGCAGGGTGTCATGGCCGACTGGCGCTATGTCGATGGCGCCGATTTTCAGCCCAGCGATACCGAGGTTGCTGCAAAAATGAAGAATTAGTTCTAACTTCTCGAACTCGAACTGCCAAAGGCCCGCCATGACAGCAACCGCCCCGCGCAATGCCTGGTACCCGCTCACCTGGTCGCGCAATGTGACGCGAAAACTCGCTTCCCATCGCGTGCTCGGAAGTGACCTCGTCGTCTATCGCACCGAGGCCGGCGAGCCCGTTTGCCTCGATGATGTCTGCCCCCATCGGCTGGCCCCGCTGTCCATGGGCAAGCTGAAGGGCGATGCGGTCGAGTGCGGCTATCACGGCATGACCTTCGGGAGCGACGGACGTTGCATTCGTATTCCCGGCCAGCAGCTCATTCCCGCCAACGCAAAGGTGCCGAGCTATCCGCTGCACGAGAAAATGGGGCTGGTGTGGATCTGGCCGGGCGAGCCTGATATGGCCGATCCGTCGTTGATCTACGATCTGCCGCAATACGACGCGCCCGGCTGGCACGCCGCTCACGGCGACGCCCTGCGGATCGACGCCAACTATCTCAACCTCGCCGACAATCTCTGCGATCCCGCGCATGTCAGTTTCGTGCATCTGTCGACGCTCGGCAATTCAGCCAGCGAGGAGATCCCCGTCGAGCATAATTTCAAAGACAAGGGCGTGCTGGTCTGGCGCTGGATCAGGGACGCGGCGCCGATCCCGCTGTTCGCCAAATACGGCAACTTTCGCGGCAACGTCGATCGCTGGCATTATTACGACTACGTCGCGCCCTGTTCGGCCGTCATCGACTTTGGCAGCGCCGACGCTGGCGCGATAACCGATCCCGAAGATCGCGACCAGGGCTTGCGAATCTTCGCCTGCCATTTCATCACCCCCGTCGACGATCACGTCTGCATCGACCACTGGCTCCATGTCCGCAATTTCGCGCTCGACGATGCCGACGTGGATCAGCGGCTGCACGCGGATTTCCGGATTGCATTCAACGAAGACAAGGAAATCCTGGAACGGATCGAGGTCGTCGAGCGGTCAAGGCCCGATGTCAGGCGTATCCGGCTCGGCATCGATGCCGCCCCGCAGCGGATGCGGCGGATCGTCGAGCGCATGGTCGCCGAAGACGGCGAGTCTTCAGCCGCGCAGGCGACGGCCGTCTCGGGGTGAATGCTTCATTTCGTCATTCCGGGGCGCGCCAACGGGCCGCGCGAAGCGGCCCATTGGCGAGAACCCGGAATCTCGAGCTTCCGGGTTCGCGCTAACGCGCCCCCCGGAATGACGTCGTGTAGGGAATGCGCACCGCCTACTGCGCCGCGAGCGCCTCGCCCAGCACCGGATAGTCGGTATAGCCCTTGGCGCCGCCGCCGTAGAACGTCGCCTTGTCGGGCGCATTCAGCGGCGCGCCGCGCTTCAGCCGTTCGACAAGATCGGGATTGGCGATGAACAGTTTGCCGAATGCGATCAGGTCGGCCGCGTTCGCCGCGAGGGTTTTGGTGGCGAGTTCGAAGTCATAGCCATTATTGGCGATGTAGGCCCCCGAGAAGCGCTTGCGCAGGGAAGCATAGTCGAACGGCGCGATGTCACGCGGGCCGCCGGTCGCGCCTTCGATGACGTGGATGTAGGTCAGCTTCAACGCGCTGAGATGGTCGACGATGTAATCGAACAGCGGCTGCGGATTGGAATCGGAAACGTCATTGGCCGGCGTCACCGGTGAAATGCGGATGCCGGTTTTGTCGGCGCCAGCTTCCGCCGCGACGACCTTGGATATTTCGAGCATCAGCTTGGCGCGGTTCTCGATCGAGCCGCCATAGGCATCGGTGCGCTTGTTGGTGCCGTCCTTGGCGAACTGGTCCAGCAGATAGCCGTTGGCGCCATGGATCTCGACGCCGTCGAACCCCGCTTCCAGCGCATTCGCCGCGGCACGCTTGAAACTCTCGATGATCCCGGGGATTTCATCCAGCGCCAGCGCGCGCGGCTCGGAAATATCGGTGAAGGTGCCGCCGACAAAGGTCTTGCCCTTGGCGCGGATCGCCGACGGCGCGACCGGCTTGCCACCGCCGGGCTGCAGCGAGGTGTGCGAGATGCGCCCGACATGCCAGAGCTGGATGAAGATGCGCCCGCCCCGCGCGTGTACGCGCTCGGTGACCTTGCGCCAGCCCGCGACCTGCTCTTTTGAGTAGATGCCGGGCGTATCCTGATAACCTTGGCCCTGCTGCGAAACCTGGCTGGCTTCGGTGATCAGCAGGCCCGCGGAGGCGCGCTGCCCGTAATATTCGACGGCCAACGGACTGGGGACGAAGCCTTCGACCGCGCGGTTGCGCGTCAGCGGTGCCATGACAAGGCGATTGGGCAGGGTGATCGGGCCAAGCTTGAAGGGCTCGAACAGTTTGGTCGGCGTGCTCATTTTTTTTGGTTCCGGAAAAATTGCGGGTAGGCAAGAATTGTGCATTGCGAAGGCCGGAGGCAATGCCACAAGCCATACGAATATCGCGGGTCCAGAGAGTAATTTGGCTTGTCTGTCCCGTTTCGGGAAAAATTTTACCTCCGTCGTTCCCGGATGCGCCACTTGGCGCAGGCCCGGAATCCATCACCACAATCGTGGTTATGGATTCCGGGTTCACGCTTCGCGCCCCGGAATGACGGGTTAACTCACCCCCAGAAAATCCCTTTTTTCGATTTCAACGCCATTATGCCGGAGAATGCCGTGGGCGGTGGCGGCGTGGAAGTAGAAGTTCGGGAAGGCAAAGCGGTTGACGAATTGCTGACCGCTCAAGGTCATGGTGTTGGTGGGGCCGATCGGAAAGGTAACCTCGCGGATGTCGGCGCCGTCGAATTGCGCCGGCTTGAACGTCTTCACATAGTCGCTGGCTTTGGCAATCCGGGCCCTTAGTTCTTCAAACGTCTTTTCGGTGTCGGGCGTCGACGGCACCTCGCTGTGGGTCAGCCGCGCGCAGCTTTTCGCGGCAAAATCGCAGGCGATCTGGATCTGCTTGCTCAGCGGCAGCATGTCCGGATAGAGCCGGGCGTCGAGCAGCACCTCGGGCGCAATGTTCTTCGCCTTGCAGTGCGCGTCGGCCTTGCTGAGGATGCCGGAGAGAGCACCGAGGATCTGAAGAAATGCGGGAACGATGCCTTCATGGAAGGACATGTGATGCTCCTTGGGTTGTCGTCGTCATTGCGAGTCGTTGTTGCCGTCATTGCGAGCGAAGCGAAGCAATCCAACTCGCCACGGAAGAAAGTATGGATTGCTCACATGGGGAATGTGTGTGTCAAGGATGAGCAGTCACCTTTTTGTTCGACTGCGGCCACCTCTTCGTCCCGACCGCGGGGTGTGCAGGATGGCGCGCGCAGATCAA
>Ga0302320_10003674_pt1 | contig 35381 bp, 26 predicted proteins | sample Bog_T0_3_FD_202130 | JGI IMG/M metagenome (GOLD analysis project Ga0302320, IMG submission 202130) | Peat permafrost microbial communities from Stordalen Mire near Abisko, Sweden - Bog_T0_3 | ecosystem: Environmental > Terrestrial > Soil > Wetlands > Peat | place: Sweden: Abisko, Stordalen Mire...
CTACTCGAACAATCCGTCGCTGTCGGGCCGGCTCCCTACAAGTCTTTGGTCAAATCCCAGGTCGCCCCAGAAGTTGTGAAACCACAAGATGTTGGGGTAACCTTAGTCAGATAAATACCCATCTGACGGGAAAACCTGGCACATGTTCTATCTCGGCACCCCGCATACGACGCCGCCTCCGGACCGCATTCCCGCCTTCCCTTACCTGACGCTGAAGGCGCGCTCGCTCTCGCCGGAAGGCCCGTGGGAGAAAGAGCCGCAGGTGGTTCCGTTCCGTCCGAAACCGGGGACCTATTACTCGGCAACCGCAAGCCCCGGGCAGATCATCCGCCAGGGAGACGAGTACCTGCAGTTCTTCAGCGCGTCTACCGACCGGCCGATTCAGCGCACTATAAGCATTGCCCGCGCAACCAGCCTGGAAGGCGCATGGACGGTAGACAGCAGGCCGATTGTGCCACTGAGCGAGCAAGTGGAGAACACGTCGCTCTATTTTGAGAAGGCCATCGGCACCTGGTTTCTGTTCACCAACCACATTGGCCTGGACCGGGACGGCGAGTATACGGATGCGATCTGGGTGTACTGGAGCAAGGATCTGAATCACTGGGATCCGGCGCACAAGGCAATTGTGCTGGACGGCAAGAACTCACTCTGGTCGAGGCGCTGCATCGGACTGCCCTCCGTGGTGGCGTTCGGCAATCGACTGGCCATCTTCTATGACGCGCCGGGGGGGGACGGTGTCTCCCACATGCGGCGCAGCATCGGGCTGGCCTGGCTGAAGCTGCCGCTTGCGGTTCCGGCCAAGTAATCCCCAGGGTTCGGCGGCGGGCGATGCATCGCTCCGGCGGGCGGCGTATAAATCTGGAATGGGATCCCAAGCGGCGGAGATCGACGGCTGGCTGCGCGCGGACGGGCTGGTGGTTACGGCCAGCGAGCGGGCGGCGCGCGCGATTGCGGAGGATTTCCATCGCGCCCGGCAGGCCGAGGGGCTGAGCGCGTGGGCTGCGCCGAATATCCGGAACTGGAACAGCTTTGCGCGCGAGGCATGGGACTCGCGCAGCCGCGGCGGGGGCGACGGGCGGCTGCTGCTGAATCCGGCGCAGGAGCGGGCGCTGTGGACAGAGATTGTGGGCGAAAGCCGGCAGTTGGCGAGCGTGCTTGCCGGCCCGCGCCACCGGCTGGCCGGACTGGCGATGGAGGCGCATGGGCTGCTCTGTTCCTATGCACCAAAACTGGTCCAAAGAGTGGGGGCACGGAGTGCATGGCAACAGGATGCGGCGGTGTTCAGCGGCTGGCTGAAGGCTTTTGACGAGGCTTGCCGCGAGAAGCACTTGTTGAGCACGAGCCGGCTGGCGCTGGAACTGATCGCACTGCTCGGGGCTGAATCGGCAGAGCGGCCCGCGCTGCTGCTGGCCGGCTTCGATCGCATTCTTCCGGTGCAACGGGAATTGCTGGATGCGTGGGGCGCGTGGCGCCTGGCTGCACAGGGTGAGCCGGCTAGCAAAGTCAGTTTCCACGCAGCGGAGGAGACGCAGGGTGAACTAGCGGCCTGTGCCCGGTGGTGCAGCGAACAATTGGCTGTGAACCCGCAGGCCCGGCTGCTGGTGGTGACGCAGGATGCGGGTACGCGCCGCGGGGAGATGGAGCGGGCGTTTCTGCGCGAGACTGGAACTGCCGATCCGCTGGCCTTCGAGTTCTCGCTGGGCGTTCCGCTGGGCCAGGTGGCGTTGGCACGGGGAGCGTGTCTGCTGCTGCGCTGGCTGACCGGCCCGCTCCCAGAGCAGGAAGTGGATTGGCTGCTGGCCTCGGGGCAGACCGCTGCGAGCAACCAGGAGGCTGTGACGCTGCAAGCGTATATGCGCGCGCTGCGGCGGCGCGGGCTGGAGCGGACCCAGTGGACGGTGGAGGCGTTTGTTGCGCAGTGGGCCGCGCCTGGAATGCTGCCTGATTCATGGGCAGAGCGCATGAGACGGGCGCGCGGCCACATCGCCGGAGAGCCGCGCGCGCAAAGCCCGCTGGAGTGGGCGGGATTCGTTCCGAAGTTGCTTCAAGTTGCCGGCTGGCTGGGAGGCCACACGCTTTCGAGCGCCGAGTATCAGGCCTTGACGCGCTGGGAGCAAACGCTGGACGAGACCGCTTCGCTGGGATTCGATGGGCGGCACATGCAGTGGAACGAATTCCTCGCGGCCTTGTCGCGCAACCTGGAAGAAACGCTTTTCGCTCCCGAGTCGCGGAGCGCGCCGATCCAGATTGCGGGACCGGCGGAGAGCGCCGGGCTCACTGCGGATGCGATCTGGTTTTTGGGTGCAAGCGAAGATGCCTGGCCGGCGCGCGGCGCTACCAACCCGCTGCTGCCGCCCGAAGTGCAGAGAGATGCGGGCATGCCGCACGCCACAGCGCAACTGGATTGGGAGCTGGCGCGGGCCGTTACGCATCGGCTGCTGCCTTCCGCGCCGGAGGTGCACTTCAGCTATGCGCGGCAGACGGAGGGGAACGAGGCGCGGCCCTCGGGGCTGATTGTGGATCTGGTGGCCGGAAAGATTGAGACGCTCGAACAGGCGGCGCGGATGGCCGAGCCGCTGACGGTTGCGTTCGAGGACTTCAGCCGGGTTCCCTTCCCTGCCGGCAAGGCGGGCGGAGGCGCGAGCGTGCTGACCAATCAATCGCAGTGCCCGTTCAAGGCCTTCGCCACGGCGCGGCTTGGGGCGCAAGGGTGGGAACCGGCACAAGCGGGGCTGACACCCGCGCAGCGCGGACAGCTTCTGCATGACGTGCTGCACTCGGTGTGGGGTGGGCCGCCGAATGGGATTCGCACGCAGGCTGAGTTACAAGACAGGCTCAAAGACTTGCGATCGTTTGTGGCGGGCCATGTGGCGCGCGTTCTTGGCAGCAAGATGCCCGGCGGAGCAAGGGAGCACATGCCGCGCCGTTATCTGGAACTGGAAGGCGAGCGGCTGGCCGATCTGGTGAGCAAGTGGCTGGAGTACGAAGCTGCGCGGTGGCCCTTTGAGGTTGTGGATACCGAAGTGAACAGCGATGCGGCGATTGCCGGCCTGGCGCTGAAGCTGCGGCTTGACCGCGTGGACCGGCTCAACGACGGTTCGCTGCTGGTGATCGACTACAAGTCCGGCGATGTGTCGCCGAAGGTTTGGGAGTTGCCGCGGCCGGAGGATGTGCAACTGCCGCTGTATGCGGGCTTCGCGCTCGATCCCGGCGAAGAGCTTGGCGGGCTGGTGTTTGCCAAGGTGCGGCCGGGCAACTTGGCCTTTGCGGGCCGCGTAGGCGATGCCAAGGCGGCGCTGCTGCCTGGGCTGGGAAACATGAGCAGGCTGGTGAAAGACGCGCTTACGGCGGAACAACTGATGGACTGGCGCGAGTGCATCGAGGAGCTTGCGAGGGACTTTGTGGCGGGCCGCGCCGAAGTGGACCCGCGCGATTCTCCCACGACGTGCGAGCTGTGCGGATTGCAAGCGCTCTGCCGCATCCAGGAGCGGGAAGCGCTGTTCGATGCCGAGGATGACGCGGGAGACGAGGAGGCCTTCGATGAGTAAGCAAACCGCCAACTCGCTGCCTCCTGATCAGCTTCAGCGTCAGAGCGCTTTGGATTGCGCGCGATCAGTGCTGGTGCAGGCGCCGGCGGGGTCGGGCAAAACAACGCTGCTGACGGAGCGGTTTCTGCGGCTGCTGGGCGATGTGGAGGAGCCGGGGCAGATTGTCGCCATCACGTTTACCAACGCCGCAGCTGCCGAGATGCGGCATCGCATCCTTGGAGAACTGGAAAAGGCAGCGGCCGGAGCCGAGCCGATCGCAGGGGATGCGTTCTCCATGGAAGCTCTCGCTCAACGAGCACTGAAGCGGTCCGAGGCGCTGGGGTGGAAGCTGCTCGACCTGCCGGCGCAGCTTCGCATTTCGACCATCGACTCGTTCTGCCGCGACCTGGCGCTGCAACAGCCGCTGCTCTCCGGGCTCGGCGGCGGACTGGCGATCAACGAGCGGCCCAGGGAACTGTATCGGCGCGCGGCGCGGCGGACGCTGGAACGGATCGACGAAGGCAATTCGGCGCTGGGCAAGGCGATTGAAACGCTGCTGCTTTGGCGGGACAACTCCTGGCAGGAGATGGAAGAGCTGCTCGTCACCATGCTGGGCACGCGCGACCGGTGGATGCACGGGTTCGTGCTGGAGCGCGAGCCGGACTGGGATGCGCTGCGGGCGCGGCTGGAGCGGCCGTTTGCCGATGCCGTGCGCAGGGCACTGACGGAACTGGATGCATTGCTGGAGCAGACTCCGGGGGCGCGCGCCGAGGCGCAGGAACTGGCGCGGTTTGCGTGCACGCAGGTGGAGAACGAAGCTCTGCGCGGGCTCGCCGAGTTGGCTGAGTTCCCTGCTGCTCCGCTGGCCGGAGAGGCGCTGGGCGGGGCTCTGGGCGAGGCGCGCGCGGCATGGACCGGATTGGCCGCGCTTCTGCTTACGGGTGGAGGAAGCTTCCGCAAGACAGTGGACAAGCGGTTGGGATTTCCGGCTGAGCGCAAACGGGAGAAGGAGCGGGTGCTCTCGCTGATTGCGACGGCAAGCGGCATTGCGGGATTGGAATCGGCGCTGGCGGCGGTGAGCGGCCTGCCTTCGGCCGGCTACAGCGAAGACGAATGGGTGATTGTGCGCGCGTGCTTTGCGCTGCTGCGCCAGGCCGCGGCGGAGTTGCAGGTGGTGTTTGCCGAGGCGGCGGCGGTGGATTTTGTGGAGGTGGCGCAGATTGCACAGCGGGCGCTGAAGGGCGAGGATGGGTTGCCAACAGACGCGGCGTTGCGTGTGGCGGATGGGATCAGGCACCTGCTGGTGGACGAGACGCAGGACACCAGCCGGCGGCAGTACAGCATGTTGGCCGACCTTGTGGCGGCGTGGCCCGACACGACAGGCCGGACGGTGTTTGCGGTGGGCGACCCGATGCAGTCCATCTACTTTTTCCGCGACGCGGATGTGGAGCTGTTCGCGCGGCTACGGGAACAGGGGCTGGAGACTCCGGGCGGCGAGCCGTTGCTCTTTGAGCCGGTGCGGCTGACGGCGAATTTTCGCACTGCGCCCAAGCTGGTGGAGCGGCTGAACGAGATTTTTGAGAAGGTCTTCGCTGAAGAGGATGGCAGCGGCGTCCGGTTCTCTTCCGCGGAGCCTGCGCGCGCGGAGTTAGGTGCGGGTGAGCCTCGGATTGAGCCTCGGTTTGAGCTGCATTTGGAGTTTGTGCCGCGGAGCAGGCGCGGAAGCGCGGCGGAGGTTGAGGACGGCGGCGAACTGGATGAATCTGCCGGGGGCGCGCAGACGCAGGAGATCGTGGAACTTATTAAGAGCCACATGGGGCAGGTGGAAACGGCGCGTGGGGGGAACAAACGATATCGCGTAGCCGTGTTGGGCCGGACCAAGAAAGCGCTGGTTCCCATCGTCAAAGGTTTGCGCGCGGCTGGCATCAAGTTTCGCGCGGTGGAGTTGGAGGGGCTATCTTCGCGGCCGGAGGTGCTGGATGCACTGGCCCTGGCGCGGGCGCTGTTCAATTCCATGGACCGCGTGGCCTGGCTGGGCTTGTTGCGCGCGCCGTGGTGCGGGCTGTCGCTCAAAGATCTGCACCGGCTGACGAGCGCGGATGACGCGCAGTTGCTGGCGCGGCCGGTTCAGGAACTGCTGGCGGAGCGGCTGGGCCTGCTCAGCGGGGAAGGGCGGATCGGCGCGGAGCGCGTTCTGTCGGCGCTGGCGAACGTGCCGGCGCTGCGGGCGGAACAGCCCACGGCCTCGCTGGGAACATGGCTGGAGCAGGTGTGGCTGCGGCTGGGCGGGGCGGAGTGCGTGGATGCGACGGGGCAGGCCAATCTTGACCTGCTGTGGAGCTGCCTGGACGGGCTGGCGGGCGGCGAGCAGGACCTGCTGGGGCCGGCGCTGGACGCTGCGCTCGAAGGCCTGACCGCGCTCCCGGACGCGGAAGCCAGCAGCGAGTGCGGCGTGCAGTTGATGACCATCCACAAATCAAAGGGGCTGGAGTTTGAGGTGGTGCTGGTGCCGGAGTTGCAGGCACGCACGGCTGTCAGCCACGGCAAGATGCTGACGTGGATGGAGCGCGGGCTGGCGGAGAAGGACGATTCGGGCGAGATCACGGAGTTCCTGGTGGCTGCGTTTCAAACGAAGGGCGAGGATCGCGGCAAGGCGAAGCAGTGGGTGGATCGCGTCTATCGCCAGCGCGAGACACAGGAGATGCGGCGGATTCTGTATGTGGCGGCGACGCGGGCGCGGGATCAGTTACACCTGTTTGCGCGGCCGGCCTGCAAGATGGAGGGCAACGGCGAAGTATCGCTCTCGACACCGAGTAATTCCCTTTTGGCCACGGCTTGGCCTGCGCTTGAAGAAGAAGTGCGAACGCGGTTCGAAGAGTGGAAGGCGGCCAGGGCGAGCGGCGCACAGGTCATCGAGTCCATCGCTGCTGTTGCCGGCGAGAGCAACGTGGTGCAGGTGCCTGCTCCGACAAAGCCGACTCTTCTGCGGCGACTGCCGGTGGATTACCGGGCGGAGAGCTTTGCGCAGGCCGCAACGGGAACGCCGGCGCGCACTGGAAGGTCGGGGGTCGCGGGCCTGGCTTCAGAGAGCGGGGACGGCAGGCTTTACGCGCGGCATGAGGGCGGGCTGCTGTCGCGCGCTCTGGGGACGGCGGTTCATGCGCTGCTGGAGGAGTTGGCCCGACTGCGCGCGGCGCACGACTGGGAGGTTGCGCGGGGGCTGCTTGAACGGTTTGCACCGCGCATCGCGGCGCAGGTGCGCGGGGCGGGCGCGGATGAGACAACGGCTGCCGCGATTGCCGCGCAGGCGCTTGGCTATGCGCTGAATGCTTCGCGCGATGCGATCGGGCAGTGGATTCTCTCGCCGCACGCGGATGCGGCCAGCGAGGCGAGTTGGGCGGGGGTGGTGGGCGGAGCGGTGCGCACGGTGCGTGTGGACCGCGTCTTCCGCGGCGGCCTTGAGCCTCTGGCAGAGGGAGAAGAGTGCTGGTGGATTGTGGACTACAAGACCGCGCACGCGGAGGATGCCGATCCGGCGAAGGCGCTGCCGGAGTTGCGCAGGATGTTTGCGCCGCAGGTTGAGGCGTATGGCAAGGTGCTGCGCAACCTGCATGGGAGCGCGACGTCGATTCGCGGCGGGCTCTATTATCCGCGGATGCTACGGTTCGATTGGTGGGAGTTGTAGCGGCGGATTGCTCAGCCACCCATGGCGTGAGGGTCGCGGCCGCCGGTGACGCTTTTGTGGTGGCGGACGTCGGCACCCTGGACCCAGAAGATGACGTCTTCGGCGATGTTGGTGGCGTGGTCGGCGACGCGCTCGAGGTTGCGGGAGATCATCAGGGCGTTGAGGGCCTGCGGAGCGAGATGGCTTTGCTCTTCCATGACTTTGGTCAGCGTCTTGTAGGCCGATCGGTTCATGGCATCGACGGCGTCGTCCATGGCCAGCACCGAGCGGGCCATCACGGCGTCCGCCTCGATGAAGGACTGGAGGCACTTGCGGACCATGTCGGCGGCGAGGGCGGCCATTTTGGGGATATCGACGGGCAGCTCGGCGACGGCCATCTGCTCCATGGCGCGGACGCGGTCGCTGATGCTTTTGGCGGCATCGCCGACGCGTTCGAGGTCGGCGTTGATCTTGATGACGCTGAGGATGAAGCGGAGGTCGCTGGCCATGGGCTGCTCCATGGCGAGGAGGTCAAGGGCGGCCTGGTCGATGTCGCGCTCCAGGCGGTTGATGGCCAGTTCGCTCCGGCTGACCAGATCGCAGATGGAGAGGTCGCGGACGCGATAGGCCTCAATGGCGCGCTGGATGGCCTGCTCGGCGAGGCCGGCCATGACCAGGAGCTGCTCTTTGAGATCTTCGAGGCTCTGCTGAAAGCGTATGCGCGTCATCCGAACCTGCCCGTAATGTAATCCTCAGTGCGCTTGTCGCTGGGATTGGTGAAGATCTTGTGGGTTGCGTCGAACTCCACCATGCGGCCATTGAGGAAGAAACCGGTCTTCTCGGCCACGCGGGCTGCCTGCTGCATGTTGTGGGTCACAATCACAATAGTGTACTGCGCTTTGAGCTGAAAGATCAGGTCTTCGATCTTGGAGGTGGAGACGGGATCGAGGGCCGAGGCGGGCTCGTCCATGAGGACGACTTCAGGATCGACGGCAAGGGCGCGGGCGATGCACAAACGCTGCTGCTGGCCGCCGGAGAGGCTGGCGCCGGATTTCTTTTTCAGGTCGTCTTTTACTTCGTCCCACAGGGCCGAGTTCTTGAGCGACTTTTCGACAATTTCATCGAGGGCGCGGCGGTTGGTGTAGCCGTTGAGCTTGAGTCCGGCGCAGACGTTGTCGTAGATGGACATAGTGGGAAAGGGATTGGGGCGCTGAAAGACCATGCCGACGCGGCGGCGGATTTCGACGGGCTTGCAGTCCTTGTAGATGTCGAGGTCGCCGATGCGGACGGTGCCGGTGACGCGGGCGATGGGATTGGTCTCGTGCATGCGGTTGAGGCAGCGCACAAAGGTGCTTTTGCCGCAGCCCGACGGCCCAATCAGCGCCGTTGCGTGGTTGGCCGGAATGTTCAGATTGATGTCCTGAAGCGTGTGGTTGGTGCCATACCACGCGTTCAGGTTGCTTACCTCGATGCCGACGCCCACTTAGCTAACTCCCTTCAAAACGCCGCGGCTGGTGACGTAGCGCACCAGCGAAACGGCCATGACAATGAGCACAATCAGCACCAGCGCCCCGGCCCACGCCAGCCGGTGCCACTCGTCGTAGGGTGAGATTGCATAGACATAAATCTGCAGAGGCAGGGCGGCGATGGGCTCGTCGAGCCTCGAGCTCCAGCCCACGTTGCCGAAGGCGGTAAAGATGAGCGGCGCGGTTTCGCCCGCCACGCGCGCAAAGGCCAGCATACATCCGGTGATGATGCCGGGCGAAGCGGTTTTTACGGTAATGGCGAGGACGGAGCGCCAGTTGGGCACGCCCAGGGCCAAGGCGGCCTCGCGCACGGCGTTGGGCACCATCAGCAGCATCTCTTCCGTGGTGCGGCAGACGGTGGGAATCATCATGATGCCCAGCGCCACGCCGCCGGAGAACGCGGAGAAGTGGCCCTGGGGAACGACGATCAGCGAGTAGACGGCGATGCCCATGACGATGGAGGGAACGCCGTTGAGCACGTCGGCGGTGAATCGCACTGCGTTGGCCAGCTTGGTGCCGCGGCCAAACTCAGCCAGAAAGATGCCGCCGCTGATGCCGATGGGCACGCCGATGAGGCTGCCGACGGCCAGCAGGATGGCCGAGCCGGAGATGGCGTTGGCCATGCCGCCGCCGGCTTCGCCCACGGGCTTGGGAACGTCGGTAAAGAAGGCCCAACTGAGGGAACTGGCGCCTTTGTAGATGAGGTAGATGAAGATGGCGACCAGGGGCGCGACCACCAACACGGTGGAAAGGATGGCCAGGCCGGTGGCAGCGCCATCGGTGAGGGCCCGTATTCGAGATCGCAGGTTGTGCTCTTCCAGCTTCAAAACCGTGCCCTCAATGCGCCGACGCCGGCGCTCCGCGCGTAACCGCCCAAACCAGCAAGCGGGCAAAAGCATTCACGATGATGGTGACAATAAACAGAGCGAGACCGATTTCCATCAGCGCGCTCAGATGCAGATCGCCCGAAGCTTCGGCGAATTCATTGGCGATGACCGAGGCCATGGTGCTTCCGTTGGCGAGCAGCGAGCGGTGAATCTCAGGGCTATTGCCGATGACCATGGTGACGGCCATGGTTTCGCCCAGGGCGCGGCCAAGACCGAGAATGACGGCGCCGACGATGCCGATGCGGGCGTTGCGCAGGACCGCGATGCGGATCATCTCCCAGCGGGTGGCGCCCAGGGCCAGCGCGGCTTCGCGCTGTGAGTGCGGGACCGCGGTCATCACCTCGCGGGTGAGCGAGGAGACGATGGGCAGAATCATGATGGCCAGGATCACGCCGGCGGCGACAAAGCCCAGTCCGGTGGGGTTGTCGTCGCCGAAGAAGCCGGTCCAGCCGAGCAGCTTGATCAGCCAGGGGTTTACGTGCTCGCGGAGCAGCGGAACCAGCACAAAGACCGCCCACAGGCCGTAGATGACGCTGGGAATGGCGGCCAGCAGTTCGGTGATGAAGGCCAACGGGCCGCGCAGCGCTCCGGGGCACATCTCGGTGAGAAAGACGGCCACACCGATGGCCAGGGGAACCGCGAGCAGGAGAGCGAGAAACGAAGAGACGAGCGTGCCGTAAAGGAACGGCAGGGCGCTGAAGTGGCCGTTGACCGGGTCCCAGTACATGGGCAGTTTGGTGTAAGGATCGATGAATGCCGTGAAGAAGAAGTCGAAGCCGAAGCTCTTCCAGGCCAATTGCGAACGAATCACCAGCTCTGAGGCAATCAGGACTACGATGCCGAAGATGGTAAGGGCGCAAAGGACCATGAGCCAGTGAAAGCCGCGGTCGGCGATGGCCGAGTTGCCGCGGGACAGGAGGAAGGTGCGAACGGCCGAAACCTCATACGCACTCGCCGCGGCCGGAGGCTGCCCGTTTGGAGGGCCCGGCTCAGGCTGAAACTGAGCTTGGGAGAAATGGATCTCTGGCACGTTGGTGCTCACCTCACAAAGGCTACCGGCCGAAGATGAATAGGAGGTTACAGGGCCGCTAAATCAAGTGTATACAGGCGGGAAAAAAAGGACTTCGGAGCCTGGGCGCCGCCATGGATCCGAGGGGAACGGCTTCCTGTAGCTATTATCCACCTTTGCGCCAGCTCCGGCTGCGCCCGGCGGCCGGCTGCGATGACTGCACAGCCTCACGGAACTTACGCAATCGCGACACCGAAAACAGTTCTCCCTTGGCTTTCCATTTCCATTATGCTGGGAAACTGGAAATTGAAAGGTCCATTGCCATGCGCTCAATTCTTGCCTTGCCCGCCCTCGCGCTTGCCTGCCTTGCCATAACCGCCCAGAACAGTGCGCAGCCCGCCGCCCAGGCTGACCCGCCTAACCGGGAGTGGCATGCTTCGTGGACCACGCACCCGACGGCCCCGCTGCGCGAACCCGTGGTGCTGCACTTCCGGCACACGCTGGCGCTGGGGGCCGCTCCGGCGAGCTACATGGTGCGCGTGAGCGCCGATAACCGCTTTGTGCTCTACGTGAACGGGCGACGGGCGGGCGACGGGCCGGCGCGCGGCGATGTGGCGCACTGGCGGTATGAGAAGTTCGACCTGGCGCCGCTGCTGAAGGCCGGCGAGAACCTGATTACGGCGATGGTGTGGAACTTTGGGGTGTATGCGCCGATTGCCCAGATGACCGACCGAACGGCATTTCTGCTGGAGAGCGAGGCGACGGGAGCCGAGGGGATCAGCACGCCGGAGGGCTGGCTTGTGGAGGCGGAGCCGGGGCAGCGGGTGGTTCCGCGCGTGCCGGCGAAGGTGCTGGAGTACATGGCCTCCGGAACGGGCGAGGAACTGGATGCGGCGCGGTATGACTGGGCGTGGAATAGCCCGGCCGCGGGCGGCGCGGCGTGGGTGACGCCGGTTTCGCCGTTCCGCGAGGACATTCTCAAGGGCGTGGAGAAGGCGCATTCGGCGGATGTTTTTGGGGACAATCCGTGGGGGCTGACGCCGGATACGCTGCCGCGCATGGAGTACACGGCGACGAGCGCGGGGAGCGTTGTTCGCGCCGATTCTGCCGATCTGAAGCTATTTCCGGCAGCGCCGGTCACGGTTCCGGCGGGCAGCCACGTTCACCTGATGCTCGATCGCAAGACGCTGACTACTGCCTATCCGGAGTTGACCGTTTCGGGCGGCAAGGGCGCGCAGATCAAGATGGTCTACGCCGAGGCGCTCTATGACAAGGACGACCACAAGGGCGACCGCGATGAAGTGGGCGATCGCGTGGCGCATGGCATCACGGACAGCTTTCTGCCCGACGGCGGCGCGCACCGCACGTTTGAGCCGCTGTGGTGGCGGACCTGGCGGTATCTGGATTTGGACATTCAGACTGGAGCCGAGCCGCTGCAACTTGAATCGCTGAAGGCGAACTTCACGGCTTACCCGTTCGAGGAGCGGGCGAGTTTGAAGACGCCGGATGCGGACCTGGACAAGATTTGGGAGATCAGTTGGCGGACGGCGCGGCTGGACGCGCATGAGACCTATATGGACACGCCCTACTGGGAGCAGCTTCAGTACGTGGGCGACACGCGCATTCAGGCGCTGATTTCGTATGTAGTGACGGGCGACGACCGGCTGCCCTTGCAGGCGCTGCGTGCCTTCGACCTGTCGCGCGTGCCGGAAGGCGTGACGCACAGCCGTTATCCCAGCCAGTTGTCGCAGTTCATTCCCACTTTTTCGCTGCTCTATGTGGGGATGGTGCACGACTACTGGATGTACCGGCCGGATGCGGAGCCGGCGCGGGCGCTGCTGCCGGGAACACGGACGGTGATGGAGTGGTTTGCAACGCACCAGCAGGCGGATGGATTGCTGCACCGGTTGCCGTGGTGGAGCTTTGTGGATTGGGTTTCGTCGGGAGAGATTCCGACGTACGACGCCAAGGATGAGTCGTGCGCGACGACGCTGGAATACCTGGGCGCGCTGGGCGAGGCCGCCGATCTGGAGAAGGCGCTGGGCGATGCGCAGGTTGCCGCGCGGTATGAGACGCGCAGAGGCCAGGTGCGAGCGGGGATTTACAACAAGTGCTGGAGCGCGGAACGGGGATTGGTTGCGGACAATGCGGACCGGAAGAACTTCAGCCAGCAATCGAACATTCTCGCGGTCTTGTACGACGTGGTTCCCAAGGAGAAGCAACAGGAGGTGCTGCGGCGGATGCTGGCGATCGATCCCGGCGACATTCCGGCCGATGGCGTTCTGAGCGCTTCGTACTACTTCCGCTTCTACCTGGCGCGGGCGCTGGAACATGCGGGGATGGCGGACGAGTATCTGAACGCGATTGGATCGTGGCGCAAGCTGCTGCCGCTGCACTTCAGCACCTGGCCGGAGATTCCGGGGAATACGCGGTCGGACTCGCACGCGTGGACGGCGCATCCGATCTATGACTTGCTGACGCTGGTGGCGGGCATTGAACCGGCGAGCGCGGGATTCAAGACGGTGGTGATTGCGCCGCACCTGGGCAATCTGCCCTCGCTGACGGCGACCTTTCCGCATCCTGAGGGGGAGATCAAAGTGGGGTACGTGCGCAAGGGCGCCGGGCTGGACGCGACGATTACGCTGCCAGGGACGGTGAGAGGGAGCTTTGAGTTTGGCGGGAAGTCGTGGGCGTTGAAGGCGGGGGTGAATACGATCCAGGCACGGTAGCAGCAGGTTCATACTTGCGCGCTTGCGGAACAATGCATCCGGAGAGGCAATATGCGTCAGGGCATGACTTTAGTCGTGCCGAAAGCAACTTCAACAGATGGAGGGCTTTAGCCCCGGCGATGGCGAAACTTTCACGACCGGCGGATCCGCATTGCGCCACGGGGTGCCCGCGCAGGTTCTTTGCGACGACTCGAACAGCGGGCGGAAGGGCGCTACTTCAAACGGAGCGAATGGCAGGCCTGTTCATCGATGTTCTTCGTTCCCAAATGCGGGCTGGAAGGCTTGTAATCCACGACTTCGTCGTTATGCCGAATCATGTTCACATTCTGATGACCCTTCCCGGCGAAATCAGCCTTGAGAAGGCGATGCAATTGATCAAGGGCGGTTTTTCGTTTCGGGCCGGCAGGGAATTGAGGTTTCAGGGTGAGATCTGGCAACGAGGGTTTTCAGATGTGATCGTGGCGGATGATCGGAGCTTTGAGGCGCACCGCCAGTACATCGATAACAATCCGGTGAAGGCGGGCCTGGCAACCGCAGTGGGCGAGTATCCATTCGGGTCGGCGTACTTGAAGAGGCAGAAAATCGCAGGGGTTAAAGCCCACGGCTCGACAGAGGCTTTCGGCACGACTAAAGTCGTGCCCTGACGCATGTGCCCGGCCAGACGCCATTGTGCTATCGGATGCACTTGGAGCTATAGAGCCATTCAGCAAAATCGATGTATTAGAGGGAATTCATTTTTCCTGTGGGTGGAAAACGTGTTAAAACTCGTACATGGCAAAGGGTAAGAGTGCGGCGGCGCCGGGACGCGTCAACCTCAGGATGCTGGCCGAACATCTTGAGCTGTCGCAGACCACCGTGTCGCTGGTGCTCAACAACTCTCCCTCAGCCAAATCGATTCCCCAGGAGACGCGCGACCGGGTGGTGGAAGCGGCGCGGCGGCTCAATTACCGCCCCAACTACTTTGCGCGCTCGCTGCGCCAGAGCCGCAGCATGAGCGTGGGGGTGCTGGCGCCGGACCTGAGCGAGGGCTACTTCACGCGCGTGATGAGCGGCGTGGTGGAGGAACTGACCCACGCCCACTACTTCTACTTCACCGCCTGCCACGACTGGAAGCGGGAGCTGATTGAGCAGTACCCGCGCATGCTGGTGGAGCGCGCGGTGGACGGTTTCCTGCTGCTGAACACGCCGGCAGAGCAGATCGATGTGCCGGTGCCGGTGGTGGCCATCTCCGGCCACAGTGCGGTAGCGAACGTGACCAACATCGTGCTGGATCATCCCCTGGCCGTGACGCAGGCGCTCACGCACCTCTACGCGCTGGGGCATCGGCGCATCGCCATCATGCGCGGCCCGAAGGCCATCACGGATTCCGAATTCCGCTGGCAGGCGATTCAGCAGGTGGCAGGGGAAATCGGCCTCAAACTGGACCCGGCCCTGGTCATCCGCATCGACTCCGCGGGTTGGTCGATGAAGACCGGCCACCACCCCATGACGCCGGAGATCGGCTACAAGCCGATGCAGGCACTGCTTGAAAAGACGCGCAACTTCACCGCGGTATTCTGCTTCAACGACATTGCCGCCATCGGCGCCATCCGCGCGCTGAAAGACGCCGGCCTCACCGTGCCCGACGATGTCTCCGTCGTGGGCTTTGACGACATTCAATCAGCGGCCTACTCGACGCCCTCGCTCACCACCGTTCGCCAGCCGCTGATGGAGATGGGCAAGCGCGGCGCGCAGATTCTGCTGGAGCGCATCGCCAACCGAGAGAAGAAGTTTCCCGCCGAGGTTGTGATGGCCTCGGAGCTCGTGGTGCGCGAGTCGACGGGGCCGGCGGCAACCAAGCGAAAGGCCTGAACGAGTTCGAAGGCTGTGCGCCAGGCATTGCATTCGAGGCCCGGGAAATCGCGAACAACTGACCACTGATCACTGACCACTGTATTGCTACTCCAGCATCTGCAAGTCCAGCGGCTCTTCCCTCATGCAATCCAATTCTCCGATGGAAGCCAGCGCCCGCTTCAGCGCCGAAGATTTGCACGGCTCGACGGTGACCACAAACGGCAGCGCGTGCTGGGGGAATCCCGGCTTCTGCACGATGGCGCGGATGTTGATCTGCTCTTTGGCCAGCGCCCCGGTGATGGCGGCGACAATGCCGGGCCGGTCGTCAACCAGGAAGCGGATGTAGTGGGGCACCAGGAACTCGCCGCCGACGCGCGCCGGCTCGGAGGGTACCTCGACGCGCCGTGAGCCGTGGGCGAGGGCGAGCAGATCGCTGACCACGGCCACGGCCGTGGGTTGGCCGCCGGCGCCGTGGCCGGAGAAGACCACATCGCCGCCGTAATGGCCGGAGAGGATCACCATGTTCTCCGTGCCGCGCGACCAGGCCAGCGGCGAGCGCAGATCGACCAGCATGGGGCCAACGGTGGCGGCGACTTCTCCTCCGGTCTGCTCGCTGCGGGCCACCTGGCGGATGGTGCAGCCTAGATCGCGCGCATAGCTGAAATCGACGGCGGAGATGGTGGTGATGGGCTGGGGAACGATCTCCTCCGGATCGACGGCGACGCGGAGGGCGAGGCGCATGAGGATGGAGAGCTTGGAGCGGGCGTCGAAGCCGCCCACGTCCTCGGTGGGGTCGGCCTCGGCATAGCCGCGCTGCTGCGCCTGGGCCAGCACCGATGCGTACTCGGCGCCCTCCTCCATCTTGCTGAGGATGAAGTTGCAGGTGCCGTTGAGGATGCCTTCAATGCGCTCGATGCGGTCCCCGGCCAGGCCTTGCTCGATGGCGGGGATGACGGGGATTCCGCCCGCGACGGCGGCGCCGTACTTCAAGTGGCCGCCTTTGGAGGCGGCCAGCCGCTCCAGTTCGACGCCATGATAGGCGATGAGTTTCTTGTTGGCGGTGATCACGCTTTTGCCGGACTCGAGGGCGCGGCGAACCCAGCCGCCGGCGGGATCGAGGCCGCCGGCCAGCTCGACGATCACATCCACATCGGAGGCGAGCACGGCATCGGCGTCCTCGCTCCAGGTCACTCTTGCGGGCGTCCAGTCGACACGCTTGCGCGCGACGCCGCGATTGAAAACGTGGGTCAGCTCGAGGCCCTCGGGCTTTGACTCGACTAGAATCCGCGCTACCGAACTGCCCACCGTGCCAAAACCGAAGATGGCGATGCGCAAGGGGCGGCGTCCGTTGAGCTGCGTGCCGGATTCCTGCGCGGCCGGGTTGGAAGGCGTTGGGGGCAACGCGGGAACTGTTGCTTCAGGCACCGGCATATCCTCTTCTACGCGAATGAAAACACTGAATGACTCGATGATACCTGAGGACGGGGCGCGGATCTCCCGCTGGACGGGCCGGGGCGGCGCGCTGCCGCCGATTCGGGAAAGATTTGCAGATTTTATCCGCAAACTGGATAAGATAAGAATCCATGGCGACCCTTTTCGAAAAACTCAATCTCAAGGATCATCGGGAGATCCTCGTCCTGCATGCGCCGGAAAGCTTTGCGCCGGAGCTCGCGCGCCTGCCTGTTCTCACCATCAACACGCACCTGGAGTCGGTGGCGAAGATCGGCTTCAGTTTGGCATTCGTCACGCGCCAGAGCGAGGTAGACGCTCTTGCGCCCAAGATTGCGGCCCGCGCCGAGGGCGACGCAACGGTTTGGTTCGCGTATCCCAAGGGGACATCGAAGAAGTACAAGTGCGACTTCAACCGGGATACGGGATGGGCCGCGCTGAAGAAGGCGGGCTTCGATACGGTGCGGGCGATTGCGATTGACGAGGACTGGACGGCGCTGCGGTTCCGGCGCAAGGAGTTCATCAAGGCGCGGTAGAGGCAGCGCGGCGTTTGCGGGAGAACCTCACTCGCAGAGAAAGAGCCCGGGCAGGACTTCTCCGGCTTTGCCTTCGACGACATGCGTAAACGCCGATGCGTTCAGCGGCGGCTCTGGGCCTACGTAGACGGTGCGCGCGCCGGAGCGGCGGGCCCAGTGGACAAAGTTGGCTGCCGGGTAGACGGAGCCGGAGGTGCCGACGACGAGCATCAGCGTGGCCTTCTGGATTTCGGCCTGGATGCGGTCCATCTCGAGGGGAATCTCTCCGAAGAAGACGATGTGGGGACGCAGGCGCGCGCCGCAGGGACAGCGGCCGACTTCTTCGAGGCTGCGGTAGAGGTTGGTGTCGTCGACGGGCGGGCGTCCGCAATTGGCTTCGCAGCGGGCCTTGGTAAGTTCGCCGTGCATGTGAAGGACGCGGCGGGAACCGGCGCGCTCGTGCAGGTCGTCGACATTCTGCGTGCAGAGAAAGAAGCGGTCGCCGAGGCGGGCCTCAAGTTGGGCGAGCGCGGCATGGGCGGGATTGGGTTGGGCCTGCGTGCCGGCGGCGCGGCGGGCGGAGTAAAACTCCCAGACCTTCCACGGATTGCGTTCCCACGCTTCGGGCGTGCAGACATCCTCGACGCGATGGCCGGCCCAGAGGCCGTCTTCGGCGCGGAAGGTGGGCAGTCCGCTCTCTGCACTGATGCCTGCGCCGGTAAGGACGAAGAGGCGGGCGGCTTTGGTGATGGAAATCTCTGCCATGTCTTGCACTCGATTGATGGAGCGACCGAGGTTTGAGGCTTCCCAGGTTTCAAAAGCGAGACCTGGGGCACCGATTTTGTGGTGGGTCGAGAGTCGGAGAACTTGGATTCGTGGTATCCCACCCTTCCGCAAAGGACGCGGAAGGATGGGGCACCCATCTGCCGTGCTGATCCCTGATCCCTGTTCCCTATTCCCTACTCTTACGGTTCCAGCAAAATCTTGCCCGTGGTGGCGCGGTTCTCCAGATCGGTCTGCGCCTGCGCGGCCTCGGCCAGCGGATAAACGAACTCGGTGCGCAGCTTGAGTTCGCCCTTGGCGGCCCAACCCAGGACTTCGCCGGCTCGCCACTCCAGCTCGGCGTGCGTGGCGATGTAGTGCCAGAGCGTGGGGCGGGTGATGAAGAGCGAACCCTTGCCGCTGAGTTGAATCAGATCGAAAGGCGGCACCGGGCCGCTGGATGCGCCGAACAGGGCGAGCAAGCCGCGGGGGCGGAGGCAGTTGAGGCTCTGGTCGAAAGTGATCTTGCCGACCGAGTCGTAGACCACATCCACACCCTTGCCGCCGGTGAGGCGCTTGACCTCGACTTCGAAATCCTGCGTGGTGTAGAGAATCACGTCGCTGGCGCCGGCCTCGCGCGAGAGCTCGGCCTTGGCGGGCGTGGAGACGGTGGTGATGACGCGCGCGCCGATGCGCGTGGCGATCTGCGTGAGCAGCAGGCCCACGCCGCCTGCGCCGGCATGGACGAGCGCGGTGTCACCGGCCTTGACCGGAAACGTGGAGTAGGCCAGATAGTGCGCCGTCATTCCTTGCAGCATGGCGGCGGCGGCCTGCTCCATGGTGAGGCCTTCGGGGATTTTAACGAGTTGCGCGGCGGGGACCAGCGCGTACTCGGCATAGCTGCCGAGGACCGAGACCGAGGCGACTGAATCGCCGGCTGCGAATCCGGTGACACCGGGCCCCAGCTCCTCGACTGTGCCGGAGGCCTCGCTGCCGGGCGTCAGCGGGAGTGCGGCCTTGTAGACGCCTTTGCGGAAATAGACCTCGATGAAGTTGAGCCCGATGGCCTCGACGCGGATCAACACCTGTCCTGGGCCGGGCTGAGGAATGGGCAACTCGGCCAACTTGAGGACCTCGGGCCCGCCGGTTTCGTGGATTTGAATAGCTTTCATCTCATCGAAAGAATGCACCTTGAGACCCTGGTGCCGCAAGGGGCTGGAGGCTTGCGGCGCAGGCAGCGCCAGATGCTGGTTGCGCTGACGCGCAAGATTGCGACCGCGCGGCTGGGCGCGAGACTACTTGCTTTCGGCCAGCGATTTGCGGAGGCGGTCGGCGGAGAGAGAACAGAAAGACGGAGATAGGTCTTGCTGCGCGGCCGGCACGGCGCTTGGGGTGAACTGGAGGTAGGGCTCTGAGCCGTCTTGCCACGTGGGCCAGGCGGGAAGTCCGCGAGCGTTAGGGTCGCCGCTTTTGGCGAAGTTGGTCCAGTAGTCCTCGACGGTTGTGGAGAGTGCGAGATCGGCGCTGATGAAGGGAAGCCAGCGCCAACTGCGGTCCTGAAAAGTGTTGAAGACGTAGGCGAGTTCGATGCTGTGAAAAGCGCCGAGATCGGCCTCGCCCTTGCCGGGGATGCTGCGGTCGAACCGGTAAATGAAGGTCTTTTGTCCGGTGGCGTTGTGGAGGACCGCCATGGCGCCGATGGGACAGGCGATGAGCATGTCGTTGGAGAGCTGATCGATGGCCTGGTCTTTGTGCGAGAAGGACTGGAGGACGTATTTGGCGATGGCGAGGTAGGTGAAGTTGCCATAGAGCGGGCGGGCGGTGTCAGCGAGCTTACCCACCATGGCCGTGACGCTGACGGGCGGCGCGGGCGTTGGGGCGGCCTTGGCGCGGGCGGCGGCAGCGACGCGGAAGGCGCTGAGCTCGCGGCCGTTGAAACCGATGATGAGATCGGCCGGCTGGAGAGCGCCGGTCGAGAAGGCGCGCGCGGGCGATTGGGTGAGGACCCATCCATCGACGACGGAGCTGGCGTCATAAGCGCCGTTGGTGCGGTCACTGGCAAACTTCAAAAGATCGGGAGCGCTGAGCTTGCGGAGATTTTCAAGCGGCGTGGCGGGGTTGCCGGGTGCGGCTTGCGCGAGGGCTGCGCCTGTGGCTTCGGCTTCATGGAGGTTGTGGATGGAGCCGAGACCGAAGGGCGGCCCGCTTTCAAGAATGGCGCGGCGGAACAGGTTGGTGGAGAGCGGCGAGACGAGGAGCATCCCAATATCGATAGAACCGGCGGACTCGCCGAAGACGGTGACGTTACGGGGATCGCCGCCGAACTGAGCGATGTTCTGCTGCACCCATTGGAGCGCGGCAAGCTGGTCAAGCAGGCCGTAGTTGCCCGAGCTGCGATGGGGCGACTCGGCCGTGAGCGCGGGATGAGAGAAGAAGCCGAAGATGCCGAGGCGGTAGTTGACGGTGACCACGAGGACGCCGTGGGCGGCGAGGGAGGTTCCGTCGTAGATGGGCTGGGAGCCCGAGCCGACGCGGTTGCTGCCGCCGTGAATCCAGACCATGACGGGGAGCGGGGATTTGACGGGCCATTGGGGCGCGTAGACGTTGAGGTAGAGGCAGTCTTCGGAGGTGGGCACCGTCTGCGAGGGAAAGTCGACGCCGTAGTCGGCGGCGAGGGGCTGGATGAAGGGATCGAGGGCGGTGGGGTTTTGCATGCAATAGGGCGCGGACTGGGTGGCGTCGCGGACACCCTTCCAGTTGGCGGCGGGCTGCGGCGGACGCCAGCGGAGATCGCCGACCGGCGGGGCGGCGAAGGGGATGGCTTTGAAGACGGCGGTGTCGGACTGCAGGGTTCCGCGCAGAGCGCCGTTGGCGAGGTGCACGACGGGCGCGGCGGGCGGCGTGTCTTTGCCTTGGGCGATGCCGGTGGCGAGTGCGGCGAGGAGGAGGAACGCGGAAAGCTTGCGGGCGCGACCCGAAGAGCGAAACTCGGCCGGCTTCAGAACCTGCGGCCCGTCTGAGGGTTGAATCAAAATCGATTTCATATCACCGCAAGGATGCACCCTGCGACCCGAAAAGCACAACCGGAAATTTACCCGGTGAGCTTGGCGCTGGCCAGACGGTTCAGGCTGATACCCTGCTCTGCCGCTTCCACTGCGAGCGCGCGATGGACATGGGGTGGAATGCGCACGCGGAACTCACCGCTGTAGCGCTTTTCAGCCAACGGGACGGGCGGGGCTTCTCCGTTGGCGATCATGTCGGCCACGCACGAAGCCACGACTTTGCGGATGCCGGTCAGGGCGGTCTCGGGAGCGGCCGCCAGCCAACTCAACGATGGGAACTCCGCGCACAGTGCCAAGTACTCGCCATCTTCCGGCGACCAGGTCACGCGGTAGGTGTAGTGGTCACGATTCTTCCGAGTCATTGCGGTTCCTCTCTCGAACCAATTCCGTGCTTACCGTTTGGGCAGCACGCTCTGCTCGTGGGGCGTGCGCAGGCGGACCATGCGCTCAATGGCATAGGGAGCGGGGTGCTTGCGGCTGAAGTAATGGCGCACCTGGAGTTCGCCGAGCAGGCCGACGGCCAGCATCTGGATGCCGGCGACAATGAGCACCGAGCCGATCACGAACATGGGCCCGTGCAGTTCCATCAGGCTCTGGTGCGGATGGAAGATCTTGATTCCTGCCAGGGTGAGCGAGATGAGGCTGCCCGCCAGAATGCCCAGCGCGCCCAGGCTGCCAAAAAAGTGCAGCGGGCGGCTCATGTATTTGAGCAGAAAGCGGATGGTCATCAGGTCAAAGACGACGCCGATGGTGCGGCCGAGACCGTAGTGGCTCTTGCCGCGCACGCGGTTCAAGTTTTTGATGGGAATTTCGCAGATGGACGCGCCATACCAAGTGGCCAGCGCGGGGATGAAGCGGTGCATCTCGCCGTAGAGCGGAATGTTCTGGATGACTTCGCGGCGATAGGCCTTGAAGGTGGTGCCGAAGTCGCGCAGGTCCACGCCGGAAAGCCGGGCCATGAGCCAGTTGGCGCAATGGGAGGGAATGCGCCGCAGCAGCAGGCTGTCGTGCCGCTCCCTGCGCCAGCCGGAGACCACGTCGTAGCCTTCTTCCAGCTTCTCAATGAAGCTGGGAATCTCGTTGGGATCGTGCTGCAGGTCGCCATCCATGGCCAGGATGAACTCGCCCGAGGCGTTGTCAAAGCCCGCGGCCAGGGCCGATGTTTGTCCGAAGTTGCGCCGCAGCTTGACCACCAGCACGCGGCTATCCACCGCGGCAATCTCTTCCAGCAACTTATAGGTGCGATCGCCGGATCCATCGTCGACAAACACCATCTCAAAACTGTCGCCCACCTGCTCCATCACCTGCTTCAGACGGGCATATAGGACAGTGACGTTCTCCTCCTCGTTGTTGAACGGCACGACGATGGAATACTTTGTCATAACCCTAGTGTAGACGCGGATTGGGTGGCGGAGGTTTGCCGGGCGCCTTAATCTGGCCTTCCCCCAACAGGAACCCATGCGGGAAACGCGCGGCAAGGCCGCTTAGCGGTCCAGTTCGTCGAGCATGGTCTGCATCTCGCTGAGGGCATGGCGGTTTCCGCTGCGCTCCGCGGATTGGATGCCGGACTTGAGCCGCGCGATGGCTTCGGGCGTGCGGCCTGCCGTGGACAGCGTTTGCGCGGCCATGAAGTAGCCTGCGGTGTAGTTGGGATCGGCGGCCAACAGGGTGTCGAACTCCGCCAGCGCGGCCGCCGTCTCGCCCCGGTTGGCCAGTTCCATGGCCAGGCCATAGCGGGCGAAGCTGTTCGTGGGGTCCTGCGCCAGAATCTCTCTCAGTCCTTCGATCTTGTCCATCGTCCTCGCCTGTGAGACCCATTGTCCGGGGAGATTTGCGTATTTGGCCGCGATTGCCGAAACTGGAAGAGTGTGCCCCGGCAGAAGGGCCGCCAGCTCCATTTTAGCTGGCGTCCGCCGCGCCCCCCGCACACCGGGAAATGGAGCATCAACACCAATGAGCACCGCGGAGACAAAGCCAACAGCGCGCACCGTGGCCAGCACGCAGTCGGAGATGACTGAGATTGTGCTGCCCAACGACACCAACACGCTGGGCAACCTGCTGGGCGGGCGGCTGATGCAATTTATCGATTTGACCGCGGCGATGGCGGCCTACCGTCATGCGCGCACCTATATTGTGACCGCCGCGATGGATCACATCGATTTCATCCGGCCGGTGCACCTGGGCAACCTGGTTACGCTCAAGTCCAGCATCAACCGCGCCTTTACCAGCTCGATGGAGGTGGGCGTGAAGGTGTGGGCCGAGGATCCGCAGACGGGGATGAACCGGCACGTAGCCAGCGCTTACCTGGTGTTTGTGGCCATTGACGAGCAGGGCCACCCGGTGCGCGTGCCGGGCCTGATTCCCGAGACCGCCGACGAGGTGCGCCGCCATGCCGATGCGCTGCTGCGCAGGGAGCATCGCGAGGCCGAATCGGCGCGGCGCAAAGAGGGCCGCGAGGCCACGGCCGCGCTGGAGAACCGCCCCCAACCGTAAGCCAACCGCATCCCAACCTGAAGAACAAGAACCCGAAAACAAGAAAAGGAGCAACAAAAACTTATGGCGCATTCACCTGCCATGCCTTCGCCGGTAGCTTTGCCGGGCGTTTCCAAGATCGTCGCAATCGGTTCCGGAAAGGGCGGAGTGGGCAAAACCACGGTCGCGGTCAACCTGGCCATCGCGCTGTCGAAGATGGGACAGCGGGTGGGCTTGATCGACGCCGACATCTACGGACCGAACGTCCCGCTGATGATGGGCTCGACGCAGCAGCCGAAGGTCGGCCCCAACAACCAGATCGAGCCCAACCTGACCCACGGCATCAAAACCATCTCCATCGGTTACATTTCGCCCGGCGACAAGCCGCTGGTGATGCGCGGGCCGATGCTGCACCAGATCATCCGCCAGTTTTTGCAACAGGTGGACTGGGGCGAGCTGGACTACCTCGTGGTCGATCTGCCTCCGGGGACCGGCGATGTGGTGATCTCACTGGTTCAGACCGTTCCACTGACCGGGGCGGTGGTCGTGTCGACGCCCAGCGACGTGGCCCTGCAAGACGCGCGCAAGGCGCTGGAGATGTTTGCGCAGGTCAACGTGGAGGTGCTGGGCATTGTGGAGAACATGAGCCACTTTACCTGCCCGCACTGCCACCAGGAAATCGATATCTTCTCAAAGGGCGGAGCCGAGCGGACGGCGCGGCAGTTCAACATCCCGTTCCTGGGCTCGATTGAGCTGGTGCCCGCGATCCGCGAGGGCGGCGACAAGGGGTTGCCGGTGGCCCTGGCCGGACCGAAGAGTCCGCAGGCGGCGGAGTTCTATGCCGTGGCGAAGAAGCTGATGGAGCGGGCCGAAGCCGCGGCAGCGGCGGCTTCGGATGTGATTGAAATCAGCTAACGCGGCTTACCCATGGGCGACACAAAGAAGAAGGCGGAGCGTGAACCCCGCCTTCTTTTTTGGTTGAGAGTGCAATCTACCGCCAGTGCCCTTCGCGCATCTCCCAATGATCGCCGCGGCGCACCCACCGGTGCGCTTCCCAACGGGCGCCTGGATGGGGCGGACGTTCCCAGCGGCCGGGAGTCCAGACGTAGCGGCCGCCATCCCAGCGGTGATAGCCGTCGATCCACACAAATCCACGCTCTGGAGGGTTACCCCGGACTTCAACGATGGGTGCGGGTGGGCCGACGCGAACGATCACCTGCGCAAACGAAGCCGCGGGCGACAGGGCAAGAGCGAGCAATAGAGCCATTGCAATCTTTTTCACGGTGAATCCAGTCCTCCAGACGTGGGGTTTCCGGCATGGTGCTTTCCGGCCAGTTGATGATATCAACGCAGCGCGGCGGAAATAGTCGCGCCGGATGAAAAGTTGCCGCTACGCGGCCTCCATCTCCTCGGTCAGCGCCTCGGCTGCCGCCACGCAGGCAGCTCGATTGACGTCGTAGTGCGTGACCAGGCGAATGGCATCGGACCCAATGGTGCTGGCGAGAACGCCGCGCGCCTTGAGCCGCGCCACCAGTTCGGCCGCGCTCAACCTCCCCGTCACTTTGAAGATGACAATGTTCGTCTCAACCGACTTGAGGTCGATCGTCACGTTCTCAAGGTTCTTGAGCGCCTCGGCCAGCAGCCGCGCGTTGGCATGGTCTTCATGGAGCCGCGCGGGCATCTGCTGGAGCGCGATCAGGCCCGCTGCGGCCAGCACACCCGCCTGCCTCATGCCGCCGCCCAGCCCCTTGCGGAACAGGCGCGCCCGCGCCATCAGTTCCTCCGAGCCCACCAGCATGGAACCCACCGGCGCGCCCAGCCCCTTCGACAGGCAGAACATCACCGTGTCACACCCGCGCGTTAACGTCTTCACGTCCACGCCCAGCGCGGTTGCCGCGTTGAAGATGCGCGCCCCATCCAGATGCACAGGGAGCTTCCGCTCTTTGGCGCCTTCCCAGATTTCTTCCAAAACATCGAGCCGCGAGCAGCGACCGCCGGCCATGTTGTGGGTATTCTCCAGCTCAATCAGTCCCGTGGAAGCGCGAAAGGCGCCGCGCCCGTAGATCGCCGGCTCAATGTGCTTCCAGGTGAGAATGCCGTTGGTGGTGGGCACGGCGCGGATGAGGCAGCCGGAAAAGACCGCCGTGGTGGCCATCTCGTAGTCGAGAATATGCGCGCGCGACTCGGCGATCACTTCCTGGCCCGGCTGCGTATGCAGGCGGATGGCAATCTGGTTGCCCATGGTGCCGCTGGGCACAAACAGCGCCGCCTCGCGGCCAAAGGTCTCTGCCGCGCGCCGCTCCAGCAGATTCACGGTTGGGTCTTCGCCGTAGACGTCGTCGCCCACCTCCGCCGCAGCCATGGCCGCGCGCATCTCCGGTGTAGGCCGCGTCACTGTATCCGAACGCAAATCGATAATCGCCGTCAATGTTCTGCACCTTTCTTGTCTTCGATCTCCAGAGCGTGTTGCGACCACAGGTTCGTGCCTCTGGCCGGGTTCCGTGGCTCGCGGGTTGCCTGCCCGTCGAATTCCTTGTGCCGGCAAGGAGCTTCCTGGGTTGTGGACGGATCGCCGGCCAACCCGCCACGGCCGCAACCGGGGCACTCCAAGGATAATCGAGTGGGCCGGCTTGCGGCTGTGTTCTGGAGTGACCGTCCGCCTGCCTTGACACTACGCCTCGGCGCGCGTAAGGCTATTGGGTCAAACCATTCATCGCGAACTTCTACGTCAGATTCGGGAGCTTTGCCCATGGCTGAAATAACGCGCCGCCAAATGCTGGCAATGACGACCCTGGTGATCGGCGCGCCGGGCCTCGGCGTGCTTCGCTTGAACGGGCGCGGCTTGCCTTTCCAAGCTTCGCCTGCCCAGACCGAGCCGGCCGCCGGTCCCTTGCCGGAGTGGATCCACAACAACCGCACGTTGATTGCCGAAGGGTATAACCCGCCCTTTTATCCATCGTTCGATTTCACGCCGGCAAAGGCGGTGAGCATCGCCGGGGATCTCGATTGCGACTCGATGCGATTCCCCACGGCTTCTTACTACGCCCACTTCCCCACCCAATCAGGCTATCCCATTCATCCGGATCTGAAGGGCGATCCCATGCGCGAGAACCTCACGCTGCTGCGCCAGGCCGGGATGAAAACCATCGCCTATATTCCGTTGAACCATCCCTTCATGCAGGTGGAGTCAAAAGACACGCGCTATGCGGATTGGACGCGGCGGTATGCCGACGGCAGCCCCATGATTACCACGCACTATGGATGGGGACGCTTCTACGAAGGCTGCATCCTTTCGCCGATCCGCGAGATGGCGCGAGCGCTGACCGCCGAAGTGCTGGATTACGACTTTGACGTGCTTTACTTTGACGGGCCTTACCAGGGGATGGACCATCGCGCGGAGTTCTGCCACTGCCGGCATTGCCAGAGCGCACATGAGAAGCGATTCGGAAGACCCGTACCGGACCAGAGAACCTGCTCGATGGACGAGCGCATGCAGTACATCGCGTGGATGCGCGACGAGGTGGTGACGAAATTCTTTCGCGATCTGCGGACGATGATTCGGGAAAAGCGCGACGTGCCGGTGCTCTTCAACGACACGGTGCTGCTTGCGAAGATGGACTGGCGCAGCCGCGCCTTTCCCATCGTGGACGGCTTCATGTTCGAAGCGGCGAACACGCCGGAAGAAAAGCTGTTCAACCTGCTGCTTGGCAAGTCCACCGGAAAAGTGATCTGGACCTACATTGGCCACCACACGGAATATAACCGCGAACACATGAGCGACCAGTCGGTGCGCGGCTGGTACAGCTACCCCGTGGAGGGCGAGGAACTGTTTCTGGACGGCGCCACAGCGACAGCAGCCGGCGTGGGTTGCAAGTATTGGGGAATGCAGCGATTCTTTTATGAGACCGAACGGCCAATCGCGTTTGAGAGCGGCCGCCTGGTGAAGGAGCTCTTCACATTTCAAAAAGAACACAGCGCGCTGTTGCGCACGCTGAGCACGCAGCCCCAGGTGGGCATCCTGGTCGGCAGCCAGACCATCAACTGGTATGTGGGCCGCCGCTTTGTTCCGTCCGCATACGGCAATTACTACCAGGGTGCATTCACGCTGCTGAAGTCGCTCTCCATCGAGCCGGAGCCATTCCTGGATTGGCGGATGACCGCGCAACAACTGGCGCGCTACGCGGCGGTGTTTGTGCCCAACGCGGCGTGCCTGAGCGATGCGCAGTGCGCGATGCTGCGCGGCTATGTAGAGTCGGGCGGGACGCTGCTGGCCACGCACCTGACCTCGGTCGCCGACGAGTTTGGCCGCATGAGAAGCGATTTCGGACTGGCCGATCTCTTCGGCGCATCTTTTCTGGATGGTGAACCGATCGAGTATCCCGATCTCTACCTGAAGCATGCCGAAGGCGGGCTCATTCCACAGGACCCTCAGATCATGCGGGTACGCCCCACCGGCGGCGCGGTGCAAGCCACCACGTGGGACCGCGGGAACCACCGCGATCTTGGCCCGGCGGTGGTGACCCACCGCGTGGGCAAGGGGCAAAGCATCTATCTTGCCTCAGGCCAGGAGGCGATTTATGAAGAGACACGCATGGAGCCGGTGCGGAGTTATCTTGCTAGCTTGCTTCTGCCTCACCTCGAAGCTGGACAGACTTACAAGATGGATTTCATTCCCGGAGTGACTCCGCATTACACGGCGTCGACGGATTGCATCGTGCTGCACCTGCTGGCCGATATCGGCGACAAGAATCACCACCTGAATGCGCGGCAGCGGTTCTTCCCGGCGGAAAACGTGGTTGTGCGTCTGCGGGTGCGCGGCAACGTCAGGGCCGTGAGCCTGATGCGATCGGGAGCAGCCGCAGCATTCACGCGCGATGGCGAATGGATCACGGTCACCGTGCCCAGGGTGCTGGTCTACGAGGCGATCCGGGTGGACCTGGCTTGAGCTCCGCGGCAGTTTCCCGAATGCGCTGGACCATGATTGCGCTGGCGTTCTTCGCCACGCTGATTAATTACCTCGACCGCCAGGCGCTCTCCGTGGCCGCGCCGGTCTTGCTCGTGCAATTCCACATGAGCAACATCGACTACTCGCGGATCCTGTTCGCCTTCATGCTGGCTTACACGCTGATGAACGGCGTCTCCGGCGTGATGATTGACCGGCTGGGGACGCGCGCCGGGTATGCGCTGTTTGTGGGTTGGTGGTCGTTGTGCGCCCTGCTGCACGCGTTCGCCCAGGGAATGCTCTCGCTGGGCGTCTTTCGCTTTTTATTGGGTCTTGGCGAGGCGGGCAACTGGCCCGGCGCGGTGAAAGTGGTTGCCGAGTGGTTCCCCGCCGAGGAGCGCTCGCTGGCCTCGGGCATCTTCAACAGCGGCTCGGCCGCGGGAGCCATTCTTGCCCCGCCCATCATTGCATTCATGGTGCTCAAGTTCGGCTGGCGCTCGGCATTCGTGGTGGTCGGCTGCTCGGGATTTGTGTGGCTGGCGGCATGGATGCGGCTCTATCGCACGCCTGCGCGGCCGGCGGATGAGCTGACTGCGCCGCAGCCGTTGAAACTGGCGCTGCTGCTGCGGTCGCGCTTTGTGTGGAGCTTTACCGTCTCCAAGATCTTCATGGATCCGGCGTGGTACTTTTACATCTTCTGGTTTCCCGAGTACCTGAGCCACAGCCGGCACTTCAGCATGGCTTCCATCGGCAGCTACGCGTGGATTCCCTTTCTGGTGGCCGGGGTGGGCAGCGCCGGCGGCGGCTTGATTGCCACCGCGTTTTTGAAGCTGGGAATGCCGTTGAGCGCGGCGCGCAAATCGGCGGTCACGCTGGCGGCGTTGATGATGACCATGGCGATTCCCGCGGTGCTGGCGCAGAGCGCAACAGTCTCGATTGCTTTCGTCTCCGTTGCCATGGCGGGTTATACGGCGGGGCTGGCCAATATGCTGGCGATGCCGGCGGACGTCTTCCCGGCGCAGGCAGTGGCCTCGGTCTACGGGCTGGCAAGCATGGGGGCGGGCTTCGGCGGCATGGTCTTCATGTTGGTGACCGGCTGGCTGGTGGACAAATACTCGTATGTTCCGGCGTTTCTTCTCTTCGGCACAATTCCACTGGTTTGCACCGCTATCCTGTGGACGCTGACGGGACCGCTGACGCCGCTGGCATTCGCTGCGCAGGATTAGTTTTCGCGCTATACTTCGCTGTGTCTCGGGATGGTTTCAGTTGGACGCCACCCTCTGTCTTCGTCGTTCGAGTTTGTGTAGATATGCCGGCTGTATTTCTGCAAAGGAGTGAATCCGATGGAAAGACGGCAATTTGTAAAGAGCGCAGCAATCGGCATGGGCGCGCTGACATCGGGGGTGAGAGCCGGGCACGGCTTCCCGGCGGCGCAGGCAGCCGTGGACACGCGGCCCGCGGGAACAGGCCGGCCCGTTCGCGCTGTCAGCATCGGCTTCAAGCCGGGGCTTCCGCTGGAGAGAATCGCCGAGCTGGTTGACCGCGAAGGCGCGCTGGGCACGGACCTGATCGCGCTGCCCGAGACGTGCCGCGGACAGAATGAGCAGAGCCAGGAACCGCTGGACGGCCCCACGATTTCAGCCATGGCGCAACTGGCGAAAAAGCACCGGACCTACATTGTCTGCCCCATCGACCGCACGGATGGAAACACTCGATTCAACTCCGCGGTCCTACTCGACCGGCGCGGCGAAGTGGCCTGCGTCTACGACAAGCTCTATCCGGTCTGGCAACAGGAGTGTGTGAAGCAACCGCCGGTGCAGCCGGGAAGTAAGGTGCAGGTTTGCGCCACGGATTTTGGCCGCGTGGGCCTGGCCATCTGCTTTGACGTGAACTGGACTTCGCTCTGGCAGGAGATGGCCAACCAGGGCGCGGAGCTGGTGGTGTGGCCGAGCGCGTATTCAGCGGGCCGGTCGCTCCAGGCGCAGGCGATCCAGTACAACTATCACATTCTGAGCGCGACGCTGGTTCCTGACTGCCTGGTGTACGACATCGACGGGACCCTGCTGCTGCACGAGAAGGAGAACGCGGGAGCCGGCGTGAATGTGAGCCGCGTCCATCTCGACCTGGACCGCTGCGTCTTCCACCAGGATCTGAATCTTCCTGGCAAACGCGACAAGTTACTGAAGGAGCATGGCGACGATGTGGAGCAGGAACAATGGTGGCCCATGGAGGGATGGTTCGTGCTCAGAGCCAAACGTCCCGGAGTGAGCGCGCGCGATCTGGCCCGGCAATATGGGCTGGAGGAGCTGCGACCCTACATCAACCGCAGCCGGAGCGAGATCGACAAGTGCCGGGGATGGGAGTTCTCCTGATCGTGATCTCCGGCATTCCGATTGTGTTTTGAGCCGCGATCCATCGTCGCCGGCATCCGCGCTGTTGAATCAGCGGGTGGGCGAACCGTTGGCATGGCCGGGCTTTTGCAAATCGTCTGCCGGAACGGAATTTGCGCTTGCCGTTTGCGGGGCCGCGGAGACCTTCAAGAGCAGCGGCTCGGAGGGATGCACCGTGGACGAGTTTGACTCGACCAGCGCCACCACATAAATGGGCTGGTCGATCGGCTGCGCCCAATCCTCGGCGCGCAGAGTGAAAGAGCGGCTCGATTGAGCCTCCGTCACCAGCACCCCGTTCAATCCAACATTGACGACGCGCACCCCGGGAGGAAGATTCTGCACAAAGCAGGGCACGCGGCCCTTGAAGCCGTTGTGGCGATCGATGTGGAGCGTCACAATGGCTTCCTTGCCCGGTTCCAGCGCAACCGTTTTTGCGTCCGTGGTCACCACCACGTCGGGCGCGGGAGTAATGGACGCGAGTTGCAACGGCGCCGGCTCCATGCTCGCTTGTGCATTGGCGGTTCTGACCAGTGTGCGGCCGTCCGCGTCGCCGCGGCCGATGAACTCGATTGCAGCCGGATGCGCATCGAGCGGCGCGTCTAAGGAAGCGGTCAACACAACCAGCGTCGAGTCCTGACCCGGAGGGATGGTGGCCGGCGCGGCGGAGACGCCGGGAGGCAGGCCCTTGACACTGACCTGAATGGCGCTTTGAAAGTTGCGGATGGCAGCCACCGAGACGGTGACCAAGGCGGATCCGCCGCGGGGAATGTTGGGATTGGCCGGATCTGCCTTGAGCGCAAAGTCCGGAGTCGCGGGGTGAATCGTGAGGCGGTAGGCAAAGTCCGGGCCCTGCATGCCGCGCACATCTTTGAGGTGGAGAATGTAGTCGCCGTCGGCCGGAGCAACAAAGTCCAACTTGGAGTCCGCGCCGTAGCCCGGTCCGCCATCGTCATTGCGCCAGGTCAGGTGGAAGGCGGGCAAGCCGTTGGAGGGAAACTGCGCGTCCGGAGGCAAAATCTCCGCCTTGTAGACCGGCGTGTTAACGGCGTGGACGTCCGGAGAGGTTCCCAGGTAGGCCAGGCGCAGATCGTCAACGCCTTTCAGAAGGGTATCGGCATCGGGCTGATCGGGAATGAAATCGATGCGGTTGAGTTCGTCTCCCACCATCAAGTAGTCGCCTTCGTGCAGATCGGAAGTGGAGATCATGCGGATGGCGACGGTACGCGAGTCTTTATCGCTGAGGGTCGTCGTGGTCTGGTTGAGGCAGCGCACGGTGGCGCGCGGAATGGGATTGCCTCGCGCATCGAGGACCTCAATGACGGAGTCGAGCGGAGAGCCCCAGCGCGCCGCGGCCACATCGATGCTGAGTTGCTCGCTCTTGCGAGCGTGAAAGCGGAAGTAATCCTCATCAGGATTTGCAGTTGCCTTGTCGCCGCCGTCGATGTGGCCGTTGATGGTGACAGGAATGGAGATGGCCTGCGCCTGCTCAATGGTATCGTTGGGTTCCTGCTCGAGAATCTCCGGCTCATTGCCGACAGCAAGCTGGACGAGGTTGATGGGGCGCGCGCCGCCGGCGCTGAATGCAAGCGGCGTCGTGGTCCAGCCGTCGGGCGACGGCGGCGCTTCCACTTTCACCTCGCGGACGCCGCCCAGGTTAACTCCGTTGACGGCAACCTCCGCTGACTCGCCGGCACGGACACCGAGAGGAAAATGGCCCGCGATGTATGGCAACGGTCCCGCATCCACGCGATAGAAGTAATCCTTGCCGCCTTCGCGGTCGCGGTCGGTGATGGAGAGCGTGTAACTCCCATCCTGAGGCAGTTTGTAACTCAATGCGGCGTCGGGGTTGTTATCGCTTTTGCCTGCCATGGCCAGAACCAGCCCGGAAGCATCGCTCAGCGTCAACAGGGACTTGAGCATGGAGCCGAGCGGCGCAGCCTGCACCGCGAAGACAACCTCCTCGCCAGCGTTGCCCTCGAACTGAAACGTGTCCTTGTCTCCGGGAGCGTCAATCGTGCCAATGACCGTTGCCGGCAGCTTGACCAATTGCAGAATTGCCGCGGAGCCGGACATGGGTTTCTCCAGCTGCTTCGCTTCCGGCAGCGTGCCCACCGCGAAGGCAACCGTGTTGGTTGTGCCCAGCGGAGTCTTGACCCGGAAGCGATGAATGCCGGGCGCGGCGTCCGGCGCCACTGTGATTTCAAGTTGAGCGGTCTGCTTCTTGCCGAGCGGCACCTGCGCGCCGAGGTCCTGGCCTGCCCTGGGGCCAGTAATCTGCTCGGGGATGTCGGTGGCGCCAGTCACCTTGGCGCCGATGCCCGGCGCGTCGAAGATCACTTCAGTGGCATCGGCGAGGTTGCGCCCTTCCAAGGTGAAGGCAGCCGTGTTTCCCCGCTCCATGCCGGCGGGCCAGATGCTGGCAATGCTGGGAGGAATGGTTGGCTCTTGCGCAGACAACGGCGACGCCGGCACGCAGCCCAGCGCGAGAGACGCAACAAGAAGGATGGTCTTCGATTTCATACAACCTCCTGGGGCGCGGCCCTGCGCGTTCACCGGCGGGCCGCTTCCTGGGCTTCGCTCGCGGCCTGGGGCAGGCGGGAATCGAAGACCGTGATTTGCGCAATCGTCTCTTTGTAGCTTGTGGTGTCGTACAGGCTGAGCGTGCCGTTGTAGCGGCCGGCAGCCAGCCATCTGCCGTCCGGGCTGATGTCGAGCGCATCCACCCAGTCGGGTTGACGATCGATGGCCGCGACCAAGTCGAGCTTTGTGTTGCGAAAGTTGATCGACCCATCGGCGGAGGCCGTGACGATAGTCTTGCCATCGGGCGACCAGACCAATGCCAGCAGACTGTCTTCATCCGCGATCAGGGACCGGCTCAAGCGGCCTTCCTCCGCGGACAATGCCCAGACGTAAATGGTCTTGTCGTATCCGGCGGCGGCCACCTGATCGCCGCTGGGCGAATACGCAAGGCCGGTCAGGCCGTCGAGGGCATCGCTGAGCGTGTAGAGGCGCTTGCCGCTGGCGACATCCCAAATTTTGACGGTCCTGTCCTGCGATGCCGAGGCGAGGCGCTTGCCATCGGGACTGAAGGCCACGGCGAAGACAGCGTCGATGTGGTCTTGGAGATTCTTACCCTCCTTGCCTGTGGCCATATCCCAGAGCTTGACCGCGCGGTCATAGCTTCCTGAAGCAATCAGCTTTCCATCGGGGCTCCAGGCCACGGAGTAGATGCAATCCTTGTGTCCCTGCATGGTCTTGAGTAGCCGATGCGATTGCACGTCCCAAATCTTGATCTCTCCGCCGATTTGCGCCAGGCCGCCGGCTGCGGCCAGCAACTTGCCATCGGGACTGAAAGCCAGGGAGCGCACCAGGCCGGCGTGGCCGGTGAGCGTGGCGAGCACTTTGTCCGAGGCCGGATCGAAGAGCCGGACTTCGCGCGACCCGCCCACGGCCAGCACTTTTCCGTCCGGCGAAAACCTGACCGATGTGACCGGGGAAACCACCGCGACCTCCGGCCGGATGTTGGGCGTGACAGGAGTTGCCAGTGGCTGACCGGCTTCAATCTCCGTGGGTCCCTCGGCGCCGGCATCGATCCAGGCCTTGATCGTGTCAATCTGCGCGGCCGGCAGCGGGTCACCTTCCGCGGGCATCCGCGGATCTATATCGCCCTGTAGCATTTGGATGATCAGGCTTCCCCCGGCATTGTGCGGAAGAATAGGCTGCCCGTGTTTGCCGCCTTTGAGCAGCGCGCTGTAGCTTTCCAGGATCAGGCCGCTTTTGTGCTGCGTGCTGGAGTGGCAAGCGAGGCAGTGCTTTTGCAGGATGGGAGCGACGTCCGCACTGTAACTGGGCGTGGACGCCGCCATCACGCGCGTCTCCCATGCGCCGCCGTGACCGAGCAACGCACAGACCGCGGCAGCCGCCGCAGTTGCCATCGCGAAACCGGCAGCCTTGCGATGAATTCGAACCGTCCCTTGACAGCTTGGCATGATCGACGATCGTTCCCGGACATGAATGATGACAGGCAAGCGCCTGTTCGCGCGTGCCCACGCGATTAGTGATTAAACATGAATTCCTTGCTGGTGAACAAAGACCATGACATGTCGATCCATGCCTCGCGGCGCGGATCGCTGTCCCCGGCGATCTTTTCTTTCTCCGCCGAAGCCAGCGCGCCGAGAAGCGCGGTGCGCTCCGCATCGGTGGGAGGTCGCGTGAAGGACGCCAGATAGAAGTAGTCGAGCATCTGCTCATCCGTGAAGCCCAAGCGAAGCATCATGTCCACCGAGCTGCCCGGCGCGCGGAGTTTTTCGTTCAGCGTCTCTCCGTTGATAACATGCAGCGCCTGGGTGATGGTTGGCACTGAAGTCCGCTCGCTCTCGCGCGTCTGCTGCCTGAGGGGACGGCCGAATGCGGTGAGGAAGTAGGACTTGACCGCCGTATCGGGCAGTTGCAATCCGCGCATGCCGACGGGGTAGCCGGCGAACTTCTCCGGGACCTGGGTGACCTGGGAATAGGCGTCGAGCAGCACCTCGGCGGGGAGGCGCTTGATTTGAAAATGCGAGCCGTACTTGTCGTCGTCGATGTTTTCCTTCAAGGGACGCGACGAAGTCTGGT
>Ga0302320_10003675_pt1 | contig 35380 bp, 31 predicted proteins | sample Bog_T0_3_FD_202130 | JGI IMG/M metagenome (GOLD analysis project Ga0302320, IMG submission 202130) | Peat permafrost microbial communities from Stordalen Mire near Abisko, Sweden - Bog_T0_3 | ecosystem: Environmental > Terrestrial > Soil > Wetlands > Peat | place: Sweden: Abisko, Stordalen Mire...
TTCTCAGCATAACTCTGTTCGAGAAAACCCCCATTTTACAGGCACTTCAGCCAACTGACTCCGAAAGTAATTTATACGACTCCACCAACCAGTTGATTTTGTTCGACTTCTAACCGGACAGTAGTGGCCCACAATTAGTGTGTGGCCCGCCTCTCGGGCAGCACATAGCGGGGCAATTGGGCCCCCGTATTTTGCTGTGATGAAGTTCTAAACGCCTAGTTCCGCGCGTATCGCCCCGGCAATCGCCTCCACGTACCTCCGCATGGCCTCTTCGCATTCGGCTTCGATCATCACGCGTGCCAGCACGTCGGTGCCGCCGTAGCGAAACACCACGGCCACGCTAGTGAATTCTTGCCCGATCAGCAGGACAGCCTGATGTTAGCTTCATTTGTCAATTATCGCCAGCCCACAATCAAGAACGGTATTGGAAACAGGCTTATCTAGATGGTCTGCCGGAACGCTGAAGCGTCCCGCTCCTGCTGTAACGACATATACTGCCAGCGCGGCGACGCCTATGCCTCCAAGAATGTCAACGACATAATGCCACTGAAGAATGACGATGGACGCAGTGAGCAGCGCGCAGTATACGAAGATGATCGCGGAGACCGCGCGCCATCTCCGCAGGAACCAGGCAGCGATCAGCGGCTGCGCCACATGCATGGACGGAAAAGCGACATAATAGGCGCGGGGCGGCGTAATCCAGCCGGCATGATGATAGAGTACCGTGGCATTTATCAGAGACGCTCGCTGAATAGCAGCCGTGAATAAATGCGGCGGAAGTCCGGCGGCGATGAATGGCCCTTGCGCTGGGAAGATATAGAAAACGCCCAGTGATATAAAGTAGGCCGTGAGAATGGCGCCACTCATTTGGAAGGCCGCTCGCCTGTCGCCCGCAAAGCAGAGAAACAGGATAGCCGCCCCTATAACTCCGCCGATGCTGTAGTAAATATACTCAGCGGGTACATACAGCAAGGCTGCGTCGCTGCTGAGGCCAGCGACGGTAACTCCGAACATCAGATGCGTGTCCAGAATATTCAATAGCGCGTCGTATTTCACGCATGGACGCAACGTCACAATGACCGAGGAATAAGCCAGCGCCACGTCGATCCCAACTGCGAGATACAGCCAGGGAAGAAGAGCATCGGCAGCTCTCTTCCAGTCTCCCCGGCGATAAATAAATTCTGTGATGGCCACTCCGGTTACAGCAATCCCAGCGCCCGCCACCGGGCCGAACATAATAACCATGATTATTATCATTGGAATTAATAGCGCAAATCTCATAAAGTCGCGCCGCAGCGGAATCCACGAGCCCTTTACACCAAACTGGTAAAGAAGCGAGGCCCAGATGATGGATTGAATCGCCCAGCCTATAAGGAAGGTGATCATTGATAGCGATGGCACGAAGCGCAAGCGGGTGTAAATGGCGGCAGGAACCGACAGGATGCCAGATACGGCGGTAAGGTAGAAATGGATTTTATGTCCTGTCATTTCTGGAACTCTCCTATGAGAATGCAAAGAGGCGACTATACGCCGAGTTCCTCGCGAATCGCACCGGCGATGGCATCCGCGTGCCGCCGCATAGCCTCTTCGCTTTCGGCTTCAATCATTACGCGCGCCAGAGGCTCGGTACCGCTGTAGCGAATCACCACCCGTCCCGAGTCCTTCAACTCCTCTTCCGCCGCGCGAATCGCCGCGGCCACCGCCGGAATCCCGTTCAGCGGCCTCTTCTCCCGCACCTTCACATTCATAATCACCTGCGGAAATACCTTCAGGTCCTCGGTCAGCTCGTCGACGCCTTTGCCTGTCCGCGCCACCAGGTCCATCACCACCAGCGCCGTCAGCAACCCGTCGCCCGTCGTTGCCAGATGCGGCAGCAAAATATGCCCGGATTGCTCGCCGCCCAGCGCTGCATGATGCTTCTGCATCTCTTCCAGCACATAGCGGTCACCCACCGGCGCGCGGAGCATCCTGATCCCAGAGCGCTTCAGCGCCGCTTCCAGGCCCATGTTGGACATCGTCGTCGCCACCACCAGATTCCCCGTCAGCATCCCCCGCGCCTTCAGGTCTCGCGCCGCCATCAGCAGAATCGCGTCGCCGTTGATCACGTTGTTGTGGCTGCCTGCCAGCATGCAGCGGTCGGCGTCGCCGTCGAAGGTGAGTCCCAGGTCCGCACCGCGCACGGTCACTTCAGCAGCCACAGAAGCCGGGTGCAGCGCTCCGCACTCCAAATTAATGTTGCGTCCATCCGGCGCAATGTTCAGCAGGATCACATCGCCGCCCAGCCGCCGGAAGAGCTCCGGCGCAACCGCCGCCGCCGCTCCGTTGGCGCAATCGGCCACAATCCGCAGCCCCTTCAAGCGCAGGCCGGGCACACAGCCGAGCAGAAACTGAATATATTCGCTCTGATACGCCGCATTGTCCTCCAACGGCGTCAGCGTTGCCGCATCCGGCGCCGCAGAAAGCGATGCATGATGCAGGATCTCCTCTTCCATCGCCAGTTCCACTGCGTCGGCCAACTTGAAGCCATCCGCGCCGAACAGCTTGATGCCGTTATCCTGCCAAGGATTGTGCGACGCGGAGATCACCGCGCCCGCCTGAAATCCATGCCTCCGCGCCAGAAACGCGACCGCCGGTGTGGGCACAACTCCCGCGCTCTCCACGCGCGTTCCCGTTTCGCGCAACCCTTCTGCCATTACAGCTGCAATCCACGGGCTTGATGCGCGCGTGTCTCGGCCCACAATCACCTTGGGTTCAGCCGCTGTTTTGCGCAGCGAGTGGCCTAGCGCCAGCCCGCAAGCAAAGATCGTGTTTGCGTCCAGCGGATATTCGCCCGCCACGGCGCGAATGCCGTCGGTCCCGAAGAGTCTGCGTGCGTTGTCTGCGCTCATAATCTCACTTTTTGGTTTGTGTCGCGTTGGTTGTTGCCGCCGATTCCACGCGGCTGATGAAAACCCCGTCGCTCAGGCGCGTCGTAACCTGGTCGCCTGCCGCAATTTGATTTGTTGTCCGCACCACAACGCCAGCCGCGTCGATCACCAGCGCATAGCCACGCTCCAGCACTGCCAGCGGCGACAGCGAGTGCAATCGCGCATCGAGCGAACTCAGATGGGCAGCGGATTCATGCAACCTGTGTTCCAGCGTGCGGTCAAGGTGTGTGCGGCAGACTGTGAGCCGTTCCCGCGCCCGGCCAAGCTGTTGGCGCGGATCGTGGCGCAGTACAGCGGCGGCCAGCTCTGCCACTTCGAGCTGATACTGCCGCAATTCGCTGCTTACAGCGGCCTCCATGCGAAGTGAAAAATCGTCCAGCCGCTGAGCCCGCCTGTGAAGCAGCGTATTCACGCGCCCTTCGGCCCGGCTCACCGGCAGCCGCGTCAACCTTTGCCGAGCTTGCAGCAGTTGGAAGCGCGCTGCGCGGGTCAGCCTTTGTTCCTGCGTAGCCAGATGCTCGGCAATCTTGTGCTGCGCCTCGGTAATCAATTCGGCGGCGGCGGATGGTGTGGGTGCGCGCAGATCGGCAACAAAATCCGCAATCGTGAAGTCCGTCTCATGTCCGATCGCTGAAACCACCGGCAGCCGTGACGCCGCAATCGCTCGCGCCACCCGCTCGCTGTTGAAGGCCGCCAGGTCTTCCAGCGACCCTCCGCCGCGCGCCACCACAATCACGTCCACCAACCCCGAATCGTTCAGTTCGGCTAGCGCAGTCTCAATCTCGGATGGCGCGGAATCGCCCTGCACGCTGACCGGGCAGACAAGCACGCTTAATCCCGAGTGACGCCGGGCAACAATGTTCAAGAAGTCGCGAATGACTGCGCCGGTGGGCGAGGTGACAATCCCCACCGTGCGCGGAAACGCGGGTAACGGCCGTTTGCGCTCCGCGTCAAAGAGCCCTTCGGCCTTGAGCCGCGCCTTCAACTGCTCGAAGGCTAGTTGCAGCGAGCCCGCGCCCACCGGCTCCATCGTCTCGGCGACTAATTGCATTTGCCCGCGCTGCTCGTAGACGCTGACCCGCCCCCGCGCCAGTACGCGCAGCCCGTCCTCAGGCCGGAAGCGCAGCAGCATCGCCTGCCGCCGGAACAGCACCACCGGCAACTGCGCCTCGGCATCCTTCAACGTGAAATAAACGTGGCCGCTCGGTGCGGGGCGATAGTTCGAGATCTCGCCCTCCACCCAAACGTCGCCGTACTCCTGCTCGATAAGCTCGCGCACCTGGCCCACCAGCTCGCGCACCGGCCAAACGCGGCGCGAGGGCCGTGGCTCCTCAAAGCTAAGGTCAAGCTGCGGCGCAAATGAGTCTTCTCTGCTCACTCATAAAAGTGTAATTGCGCGGGCCTCAACAAGACTTATGGCGCGCTAGCGCCGACCGCCCCACCGCAGGTGGCCAGCCGCTCGCTGACGGCGGCTACAATCTGTTCGTGAGCCTCTTTGATGCTGTGGTCGCCTTCAATCAGCACCACGCGGGCCGGTTCGCGCGCGGCAATCTTAAGATACTGCTGCCTCGCGCGGTGGAAAAATGCGTTCTCCTCCTGCTCAAAGCGGTTTTCGTCCCCCTTACTCTTGTTGGCGGTGCGTTGGTTGCGTTTTCGCGCGCGAGCCAGCGAAGGCTCTAGCCCGGGCAGCAGCAGCAGCGTCAGGTCAGGCTGTAAGTTGGAGCAGATGAGGCGGTGCAGTTCCAGAACAGTCTCGGAGCCCAACTCGCGGCCACCGCCCTGGTAGGCTTCCGTTGAATCCGTAAAACGGTCGCAGAGAACGATCTTGCCGGCGGCCAAAGCGGGCTTGATAACCTGGGCCACTGCCTGAGCGCGGTCGGCGAACATAAGGGCCATTTCGCACATGGGCGCCAGTCCCTTGGAGTGCGAGTCCAGCAAGAGCGCGCGGATGCGGTCGCCGGTCGCCGTTCCGCCAGGCTGGCGGGTCAGCAGAACTCGGTGGCCGTGTTTCTTTAGCCATGCTGCTAGACGGTTGATTTGCGTGGTTTTACCGGAACCGTCCAGGCCTTCGAAGGTAATAAACAAACCACGGCGCATGTGCTGAGTTTATCACCCGAATTTTGTAGCAGACGAGTCTACTTCCGTTGTGTTAAAAGAGAATAATTCCATACCCACTGGAGGCAGGCGACTGCGCTCCACAGGAGCTCAATCAACGTGAACCTTCGCACCTACCACAAACTCTTCGTTTGCGGCATTCTAGCGGTCGCTCTGCTCACCACCCGGCAACTCAGCGCGCAATACCTGACGCTCGAGGGCCAAACCGGCGGGTTTCTGACACCCACCGCCTACATTGTTTACATGGAAAAGGGCCAGGCGCTCTCCCATCCGGCCATCGCCGTCCACTACATTGACGCATCCAAGGTCATCGGCAATATCGAGACCTTCAGTATCACGGAAGCGTTTTACGGCCGAGCCGAGGTTGGCTATACGCGTAGCGTACATCAGTTCGGCGACAGCGGCTCGGGCACCACGGTGCTGGGCAATTTTGTGTTGGGATCTACAGCGTCGGCCACGTCAACGGCGGTCACGCCGGATTTCAGCCAGCTTTGGCACGCTAACGGCATGAACATCTTCCACGGCAAGGTGGTGGCCATCAACGATGGCCAGTTTGGCCCCTGGACGCCGGGCGTGGCCGTTGGCGGCCTAGTGCGCACCGGCGACAAATTCGTCAGCGGTATTCTCTACCAGGAGATTCAGGCTCTCCTGGGAAATACCGTGCACGCTAAGTCGTACACCAATGGCGACATCTATGTAGCCGTCACCAAGACCTGGGCCAAAAAGCCGGTTCCCTTCCTGGCTAACCTCGGCTGGAAGGCCACCAACGCCTCGATCTTCGGTATTGGCGGCAAGGCGAATAGATTTGGCGGACGATTCTTCGGCGGCCTTGGTATCCCGCTACCCCTGGGGCACGGCATCGTAGCCGTGCCCTCGGCAGGGTTCACGCAGGAGCCGCCTACAGTCAAGAACCTTGGCCCGAATTTACCCAGCGGCATTCCTCTAGTAGCCGGCAAGGCTGATCTGCCCACCACACTGGACTACGCCGTTCGCGTTACTCAGAGAGAAAAGCCGCACTTCGCTTTCGATATTGGTATCGGCCAGGTAGCCAGCAATATCGGAACGATCCCGCAGCTAACCGGCTTGCCCGCAGGATACCCGCAGGTCGTTTACATTCCCGTGAATCTCCAGGCGAAGAAAGTCGTCGGCATGGGACTCAGCTACCGCTACTGACGGTGGATTTCAAGTGGATTGAAGCACAGAACGCTTCCTTCTTGTACGGTTTTGACCAGATCGGGGAAGAGGACACAGGGTACGCTTGCAGCGATATACCCAAGCCCTCGCCCCGCGCTGGGAAAATAGATTCTCTCCGCAGAGCAGGCACGAAAGAACCAGGAGGTTCTTCTCATGCGCATCTTCAGTTCCGCGCGTTGGCTCTTGCTGACGCTGCTTCTCGCTCTGATTCCCGCAACATTGCACGCGCAAGTTTCCATCTCTGTCGGGTTCGCTCCTCCGGAACTGCCCAGCTACGAGCAGCCATACTGCCCCGAGCCCAACATGATGTGGATGCCCGGCTATTGGGCCTACGATCAGGACCAGGGCGACTACTATTGGGTGCCCGGCTCATGGGTTTCGGCGCCCTATGACGGCGCGCTCTGGACGCCTCCCTACTGGGGATGGTATGGAGGCCACTACAGGTTCCATCACGGCTACTGGGGCCGCCACGTCGGCTACTATGGCGGCGTGAACTACGGCTACGGCTACGGGGGCATCGGCTACTCCGGCGGCGAGTGGCAAGGCAATAATTTCCGTTACAACACCGCGGTCACGCGCGTCGAAGAGAACAGAATCCACTCCACCTACAATGACCGGACGATTGTGGAGAATAACACCATCGCCAACAACAACCGCGTCTCCTATAACGGCGGTCCCCATGGCATTCAGCACACCGCCCAGCCTTCTGAACAGGTAGCCGCACGCGACAAGCACACGGCTCCAACCAGCGTCCAGACGCAACACGCGACGGCGGCCAGGACCGACAAGACTTCGTTTGCCAAGGCCAATGGTGGACACCCTCAGAACGCGGCGGTCGCCAGGCCGTTGACCCCGGTAAAGAGCACACAGGCTCCTCAGCAGCAGGCGCATCCTGCTCCTCAGCAGCAGGCACATCCTGCTCCTCAGCAGCAGGCGCATCCTACTCCTCAGCAGCAGGCGCATCCTACTCCTCAGCAGCAGGCGCATCCTACTCCTCAGCAGCAGGCGCATCCTACTCCTCAGCAGCAGGCGCATCCTGCTCCTCAGCAGCAGGCACATCCTGCTCCACAGCAGCAGGCACACCCTGCGCCGCAACAGCAGGCGCATCCTACTCCGCAACCACAGGCGCATCCTACTCCGCAACAGCAAGCTCATCCTGCGCCACAACAACAGGCTCATCCTGCTCCGCAACAGCAAGCGCATCCTGCGCCACAACAACAAGAGCGTCCTATGCCGCAGCAGCAGGCACACCCTGCGCCGCAACAACAGGCGCGCCCTGCGCCGCAGCAACAGGAGCGTCCTGCGCCGCAACAGCAAGCACACCCCGCCCCGCAGCAGCAAGCTCGCCCTGCCCCACAACAGCAACCCCGCCCTGCCCCACAGCAACAGGCACATCCCGCGCCGCAGCAGCAAGCACATCCTGCGCCGCAGCAGCAGCATGCCGCACCCGAAGGCAAGCCAAGGTAAACTCACTGGCGCTGATTCTTGGCTTTTCCTCACCAAAGGCCCACGGTTCACCGTGGGCCTCGTTGCGTCAGGAATCCACGAATCTCGATTACCCGCCCTTCACGAACACGTTCTTTGCGAAGAGATGGGATACCATGAATTTCAATCGCTAACTCGCTAACCCCTCGAAGCGAGGCTAACTTGCATTCATGACTGAATCCGCCGCAACCCGTCTCAACGCCCTCCTGGCCGAGGTGTCCCAGGCTCCGCTCGACACCGCTCAGACCCAACGTTTCGAGGTTCTACTTTCGCTCTTTATTCGCTGGAACGCCCGCATCAACCTGACCTCCATCCGCGACGGAGAAGGGATTCTGAAGCGCCATTTTTTCGAGTCCATCGCCTGCGCTCGCGCCCTCCCCGCCGGCATCTCCACCCTACTGGACTTCGGCTCCGGAGCCGGCTTCCCGGGTCTTCCCATCGCGCTTTGCCGTCCGGAGATCGCCGTTACCCTGGCCGAATCGCAGGGCAGGAAGGCAGCGTTTCTACACGAAGCAGTCAGAGTCTTGGGAGTCGCGGCAAAAGTCCATTCAGGCCGGGCAGAAACGCTGGCCGCAACATTCGACTGCGTAACACTGCGCGCCGTCGACAAGATGGAAAGTGCCGTCCACTCCGCTGCCCGTCTAGTTCGTCCCGGCGGCTGGCTCGCGCTCATGACCACCACCGCCGGCCTTCCCGCCCTCAAGGCATCCGCCGGTACCGAGTTCACTTGGGACCCGGAGTTTCTACTTCCCGGCAGCGACGACCGCCTGCTTGCCCTGGGCGCACGAGCGATCAGTTCGCCATCTTGATGAGGGCCAGCTTACGAATCGCGGCCAGGTCCTTCGCCGCCTTCACCATCAACCTCACTCCCGTTCCCTCCGGGTAGCGCGGCGCTTCGTCGAGCAGCTTCAGTGTGCTCTTGGAGAGATCGCTTTTCCGCGCCGCCGCAACAGCCCTGTCGCCCAAAACGAAAGCAACCCGAAAGCAGCCAGCGCACGGGCCCAGATAGACGATGTTTCTCTTTTTCACTTTGAGCCGCAACGACCAGCCGTACTTGAGTCCGGACGATTTCCACTCGCTCTCGCCAACCCCCTGTTCCGCCATCCAATCCACCAGTTGCTTCCACAGAGCCGTGGTTGAGCCTAGCGCGGCGGCGACCTCCGCCTCCATTGGCGCCTTGGTTTTTCCGATAAATGCGTTAGGCGTTTCCATCTTGCTCCTTTTCATGCCGGAATCAGTTTAGATCGAAACACACCGCCCCCGGCACCTCAATCCCAATGCTTCATCCGCAGCCAGATCTCCTGCAAGTTCCACTCGTATCCGCGGCAGTGATAAATCGGCTTCCACTCGTCGGGGCGCGAGAGCGGATCCTTCGTATTGCCGATGATGGAGTAGCTGGCGCAATGCTCCTTCATATTCCTTTCGTGTCCCTCACCCAGAACAATCAAGCTCTCGCCGGTGTACTCGCGCGGCCCCCAGATCCAATAATTCTGATGATTGCCAATCGCCTTCGGCAGGCCGTATCGCGGCCCAAAAAAATCAATAGCCCCGCCGTCTCCATAGTTGTTCGCAAAGATCGCTGTCTTCCGCTGCTCCTCAGGGGATAGCGTCCGGTAATACGCTGCCACGCGCTGCGCAACCTCCTCCCAGCCGAACATATCGGCGTAGAGCTGCGGCAGCACCCCTTGCGGCTGATTCTCAAACCTCTGCTGTTCAATGCCCAGCTTGTGCTCGTAAGCCAGAAAGTTGGGTACGCTCAGAATCGGCAGGATGGTTGGAGCGTAGATTCCGGCAATCGCGGCAATCGCCACCGCCAGCGCCGGCTTCACCCACACCCACAGCCTGCGCTGCGTCGCGCCTTCCACCCACACAGCCCCTGCGGCAAACAACATCGGGTACACCGGCGCGAGGTAATACATCTTGCCGTGCAGCGCCATCATCTCCGCCAGAAAAACCAAATACGCCCATCCCAGCGCCCTGAACGGCCGGCCCTTCTTCGAAAAGAAAAACAGCAGCGCAGCCGGCACGAGCAGCGCGGCAGCATACCCCAGCATCTGCGCCTGTGCCTCGAGAAACGCCAGCGGAGCAAGCGCAATGTCCCTGCCGTGCATGCGGATGTTGTGCATCAGTTGCAGAAATGGAAACTGGTGCTGCCGTTGCCACAAAAAGTTGGGCAACGCAATCGCCGCAGCCAGCGCGACGCCCATCCAGAACCAGCGATGCCGCAGGCTCTCCCGCAGCGGCGTCAGACAAATTCCCAGCATCAGCCCCGCCAGCCAAAACACGATGCCGTACTTGTTCAGAATCGTAACTCCCGCCAGCGCGCCCACATAAATCCAAAGTGGCTCGCGGCCCGTCTTGGCGATGTGCACCACCAGGCAGGCGATCCCCGTCCATAGCAGCGGGTCGAAGGCGTTCATCGTAAAGATGTGCGAGAAGGCCAACGAGATGGGCGCCATCAGAGCCGCCAGCGAAGCCAGAGATATTGCCCACCGCTGCCCTCCCAACTGCCGCGCCAGCACGCCCGCCAATACAATCGTTCCCGCCCCAGCCAGCGCCGGCAGCAGCCGCAGCACCCACAAAGAAGTTCCAATGGTCTGCTCCAGCAGCCACGCAACCCAAGCAATCAGTGGCGGCTGGTCCACATATCCCCACGCCGGATGTTCCCCGCACGCCAGGTAGTAGAGCTCATCGCGGAAGTATCCGTAATGCGGCCCGGCCAGGCAATAAAGCGCCATGCGTGCCAGAGCAAAATACAAAACAATCGTCGTACCGGAAGTAAACCGGGACACCGTGCGGCTCTCATTTGCCGCGTCAGTAACAGATATGTTTGTGCTCATAGGAGTCTTTACGAATGATAGAGGAAACCGTTCCGGTGCCTCGTGTCAGGGCACGACTCATCGGGTGCCCCATCCTCGCCGCGCTCTTGTTCTTGCGGCTAGGGTGGGATACCTCAAATCCCTAAAAGCAATTTGTCTTCCTATGCGCGCGCAACGAGCCGGGGTCCCCAGCGACAGGTCTTCGTCGCTGGGGTGGGGAGCCGAAGGACCTGCATTTGCTTTTCGTGTTTCCCCAACCACAAATGCCTGTGTGCCACGTCCATCCGCGTTCTTAGCGGATAGGCGGGAATCGATAACATTCAATCTCTTTCTAACACCGAGTAAATCTTCGTCGTATATTCGCCCAACCCCTACCGCCTGAACTGCCTTCGTATCGCCAGCAGAAACAACGCAAACAGCGACGCCGTCAGCAACGTCTCGAAGACCGCCACAACCCGCCCCCGTGGATAGACGGGAGTGTACTCTGGAGTGCGTTGAAACGTAGCCGTATCGATTGCCGTGATTCCACTCTTGCCGATCAGTTTTGCCTCTGTCCAAAAATTGTTCGTCCAACTGTCCTGCCGGTTCCATACGCTGCTATAGGTCACGCTTGCAGCGTTCGCAGAGATAGCCTGCTTTAGTTCAAGCCCCGTGATAGGAAACAAGAGCGTCGCCGCCAGCAGGGTTCCAAACGGCCACAACAACGGCTTCCGATAGCTGTTTCCGTAATCGCTCGCATATTTGTACCAGGCCACAAAGCCCAGATTGCGATGCCACCACCGCCGCAGTTGTAGAAGTGGTCCATCCGTCGGCCCAGCCAACCGCCTCATCTCCATCTCGCCAAAATGAAACTCGTTGGCTGTCCAGTAATCCAAGCGCGAGTCGTAATTCTTCTTGTGCTGCCGGTAGGTCTGGGCAATCGCGCGGTAGTTGCGCTTGCCTTCCACTTGAAAAAAGTAATCCTCCGCCACTTTGTTGCTAGCCGTCTCCTCAAATACGGCTAGTTGCCCGTGCCGTGGGCGCCTCCCCCAGTTGACGGATGGCTTGAACCAGACTTGACTCACGTCGCAGTTGAAAAACACCGCGCGGTCCAGGTCGACATCCTCAAAGACAATCTCGCCAGGTTTATAGAATCTGGCCAGTGAAAACACGGCGCTTGGTGATTCCTTGTCTCCCAAAGTAAAGCTCGTGTCCCGAAAATCAGCCCGATCCCTAAACTCGGCCTCGCTCCAATTCCCTGTGTCCACGAATGCTGCGTGGCTGTAGATAGCGGGCCCAATTAGAGTCGAGCCTGTGAACACTGCCCCGTGCATGAAATTGGCGCTAGTGAAATCTGCTGCCTCGCCGAAGGTCATATCGCTGAAGTAAGTGCTTCCCGCAAAGGTTGCGCCGAGGAAAAGGGCCTTCTTCGCGAACTTCGCGTTTTGAAACTCTACCCCTCCTTTGAAGGTCACATCGCAGAGGCTAGCGTCCCCCATGAAGGTCGCTCCGCTGAAGTCTGCGTCCCCCGTGAAGTTCACGGAGCCGAAGAATGCGTCCTACGTGAAGGTCGCTTCGTCAAAGATTGCGCGCTGCGTGAAGATAGCATCGTTGAAGAATGTGAGCTGCGTGAAGGTCGCTCTGAGGAAGATTGAGTCCTGCGTAAAGGTCGCACGAACGAAGTTTGCGCCCTGTGTAAAGGTCGCAAGATTGAAGTCTGCGCCCTTCGTGAAGGTCGCTGCGCCAAAGTTTGCGCGCTGCGTGAAGATAGCATTGTTGAAGACTGCGCGCTGCGTGAAGGTCACAGAATTGAATATGCAGATCGCTTGGAATTTCCTTCCACTGAAAATGAGTTGAGGAAAGACAAATCGCTCGAAGCGGGCCACTTTCTCTCCTGCGTTTTCCAGAATCCTTTCAAATTCCAACATGAATGCATCGAAAAGCGGTCCCGACTGCTTGCGCGGATCCTTCGAGTGCATCAGGCATACAGGCTTCTCGTCTACCCCGTCTGGCGCGACATGGATCTTTCGCCCACATCTCAGGCCACTGCCAAATCCGCCCATTTTAATCGGGCAGCCCGATTCGACGCTGTCGCCTTGCGCCGCGGCGCTCTCGTCAGGCTCTTTCACGTGTTCCTACGCAGGGCCTTTGTTGGCCTCAATCTCCGGCTCCGCGACGGCGCTCTCACCGTATGCAATCCCGCCCTCCGCCGCCAGGCGCTCAGCCGACGCAACTTCTTGCTTCTTGGCCATAATCCGCGAGTGTACCACCGCTTTCAGCTTTCGCTTCTTCATTCTCTGTCCCTCGCATTCCCTGCCGTCGCGTCAACACGAAAACAAATTGTCTGCGATTCGGAGTTGGAGAGAACAGAAGCCTTCATGCTCCTGAATGTCGCCTCGCAAAAACAGCGGCTATAGCTGCGGGCTCTTAGTCGATCCTTCTCCCAGAAAGAGAAAATGAAAATAGCCCAGGGCTGGGGTCCCCATGGACTCGGAACCCCCAGCGTGCGATCCTTGCTCGCGGGGGTGAAGGAACAGGTCTTCGTCCGTGGGGTGGTAGGGTGAAACCCTGGGTCAGTCTTACATCACTATCCGCGCCGTCCTGTAAGGCCGCTGCGAAGTCTATCAATTTCCGGGACACGGCAAGTGGGGACAGAAGAACATCATGCTACGGCGCTCAACCGAAATAGCGGCGAGGTCACCTCTTTTTCATCTACAAAGCACCCGTGTTCCACGTGAAACAATTCGGGAAGTATCCCAAACCGGGAAATGTTCCACGTGGAACATTTCTCATATTGCCAAAATGGGAGGGGTGTCAAATTGGGTTCTCCCTGAAAGTGGCATACATTCTGACTACAATTTAGACCAAAATCAAGGAAGTTTTCCACCGAATAGCTCTTTTTCGCTCTCCCGCAAGCCGCCCCGCACCTCGCCGTGAAAGCCTTCCCCCATATAGGTTTGCTCACTTCTTGCCCCGCCGCGCGGCATGCGCTTTCCACAGCTTTGCTGGGTTCTCCACAGCGCAAGCGGCTATCCTCGAACGGCTCTTCCCGTTACTCTGGATTGCCATGGGTAAAATTCTCGGTCTCGTCAACCAAAAGGGTGGAGTTGGCAAAACCACCACCGCCATCAACCTGGCAGCCTGCCTGGCTCTAGAGGGCCTCAAAGTTCTCCTGGTGGACTGCGATCCGCAGGCAAACTGCTCCTCGGGCATGGGATTCCAGCGCGACGACAACCGCCGTTCCATCTACGACGTGCTGATGGGCGAAGCCCCTGCGGAGCAGGTAATTCTGCCCACGGAGATTGATCTGCTGTCGCTGCTTCCCGGATCCAAGAACCTGACCGGCGCCAATATCGAGTTGGCCACAACTGACGATCGCGCGCTCCGTTTGCGCAGCGCTCTTGTGCCGATTCAGCCAGAATACGACCTGGTGATTCTGGATTGTCCGCCGGCGCTTGACTTGCTCACCGTCAACGTCCTGGCTGCGGCCGACACGCTGATCGTGCCCATGCAGGCCGAGTACTTTGCGCTGGAAGGAATCTCCGAGCTCATCTCCACACTCGAACGGGTGCGAGCCGCGTACAATCCCACGCTGACCATCGAAGGCGTTTTAATGACGATGTATGATGACCGCACCAATCTGGCGCAACAGGTTACAGATACGCTGCGCGAGTACTTCAAAGATCGCCTCTACCACACCGTGATTCCGCGCAACGTCAGGCTGGCCGAGGCACCCAGCCACGGCAAGCCGGTGGCGCTATACGATCCCCGTTCCCGCGGCACCGAGGCCTACTTTGAGATGGCCGGTGAGTTCATGGCGCGCAACGGCATCGTAACTCCGTCGAAGAAGGAACGCGCCGCCGCCGAGCCCGTGGCCGAGGTGAGCGTTTTACCCACCTCCGGATAACCGCGCGTCTTCCGCCCTGGCCGCAAGAATAAAGAAGCGCCAGGGCGGGCAACCGGCTATGCAAACCTCCCCAGTCCAAACCAGATTCAACCCCCGGCCACTCTTCCAGAAAGAGGAAATTGAACCATGACCGCTACCGACCTGAAACGCCGCGCCCTGGGCAAGGGCCTGGACTCCCTGCTGCCGCGTGTTCCCGCCGCCTCCGCTCCCGCCGCCATCGAGACTGAAGGGGGCAAGCCGCTGGAGATCCCCATCGAGCAGATTGATCGCAATCCATTCCAGACGCGCTCGCACATGAACGACGAGCAGCTAGCCGAGTTGGCCGCGTCGATCACAGCCAACGGCGTGGTGCAGCCGGTGCTGGTGCGTCCGCTGGCGAATGGACGCTTCCAGTTGATCGCTGGCGAGCGGCGCTGGAGAGCCTCGGAGCTGGCCGGCAAGAAGACCGTTCCGGCGATTCTGCGGCGGGTCTCCGACGAGCAGGCGATGGAGATCACCATCGTCGAAAACCTGCAACGGACAGACCTGAATCCGATGGAGCAGGCGCGGGCTTTTGAGCGGCTTTCGCGCGAGTTTCACATGACCCAGGAGCAGATGGCGGTGCGCACCGGAAAGGACCGGGCAACCGTAGCTAACTTCTTGCGTTTGTTGAGGTTACCTTCATCGGTGCAGGCGCGGGTAGAGTCCGGCGAACTGAGCTTTGGCCATGCGCGGGCACTGCTGGCTTTTGAGCACGCCGAGGAGATGGAAAAGGCGGCGCAGCGAGTGGCCACACATTCGCTTTCTGTTCGCCAAACAGAGGCCTATATTCAAGGGCTGATCCATCCCGAGCGCGCCGGCAAGAAAGAAGAGAAAACGGAGACTCCCGTAGATCCCAATGTGCGTGCGGTGCAGGAGCGGCTGCAGCGCGCCCTGGGATTAAAGGTTCACATCGAAGATCACGACGGCCACGGCAGAGTCATCATCGAGTACGCGCGGCTGGAGGATTTTGACGGGCTGCTAGAGCAATTAGCAGGAGAATAAATACAGGGAACAGGGGCGCTTTCAAGCTTGATTCATTCAAAAAGTCCCGGGGCTGAAGCCCTTTGAGCAGAACCGCATTTTCTGGGGTCTGACGACCCCTGCTCCCTCCGTTGATGCGTTGTATGCAGGAAGTTGAATCAGCAAGCTGGAGGAGTCATTCCGATTCAGCGTTCCGCGGGATGAGGGTTCGCGGAGTCGAATTTGGCTACGTGGATTTTTCGGGCCAGGCCGATTTTGGAGAGCAGCCAGATACCCCAGTAGTTGGGATCGATCTCGTACCAGGCCAGGCCATGGCGGGCGGAGATGGGGTGGGCGTGGTGATTGTTGTGCCAGCCCTCGCCGCCGGTGAGCAGCGCCACCCACCAGTTGTTGCGCGAGTCGTCGCGAGTATCAAAGCGGCGGGAGCCCCAGAGGTGAGTGGCGGAGTTGACCAGCCAGGTGGAGTGCAGGCCGAGCGTGACGCGCAGAAAACCTCCCCAGAGCAACATTCCTACAGCGCTTTTCCAGCCGCCGGCGAGCCAGCCGAGGCCGAAGAGGAGCACACCGCTTGCGGTGAGCGGAATCCAGTGGTACTTGCTGAGCCAGACATAAAAGCGGTTGCGCTCGAGGTCGGGGACATAGCGCGCGAGGAGCTGGGTTTGCGCGTGCAGAGCATTGCCCCAGACGATCCATCCGACGTGAGCCCACCAGCCGCCCTCGCGGGGAGTGTGCGGGTCGCCCTCGCGGTCGCTGTGCTGATGATGGACGCGATGGGTGGCCACCCAGAAGATGGGACCGCCCTCCAGCGAGAGCGTGGCGCAGACGGCCATCAAGTATTCCAGCCACTTGGGCGCCTGGTACCCGCGATGGGTCAGCAGGCGGTGGTAGCACATGCCGATGCCGACATTGATGGCAAGAACAGAGAGCACCAGCATCACCGTAAGCCGCTGCCAGGTGAAAAAGAAAAGCGCGGCTACGGCGCCGACGTGAAAGACGATGATGACGCTGAGCGTGAGCCAGTTGATGCCCGCGGCGACGCTTGCAACGCGGCCCATGCGAACCAGAGGCCGCGGGGGCGTGACGGGGGGATTTTGCGCGGTTTGGCTGGGGGCTGAAACTTCGGGAGCCTGTGTGTGAGAAGGTGCGGTTGCGACGGATGCCATAGGGGGGAAGTCCTTGGAGAGTGGCGACGTGCCCACCCATCCACATCATTGTATCCGGGGGTCAATTCGTGATATGTATCACGCGCTGCATTGGCCGAAAAATATTTTGGGCTTTCCTTTATGTGTGAGCAATTTTGCTCACTATCGAAACCTGGGACACCCAGCTTCATCGACAAGATACCTTTGCGCGATGACACTTACCACGCGCCTCGAAGATAATCGAATCGGATGGCCGCTTTGGGCTCTCTATCTCACCTACGAGGTGCTTCCCCATGGAACTCAACAAGAAAGTTGCCAACTTTACGCTGCAAACGGACGAGGAGAAAACCGCGAGCCTAGCCGATTATGCCGGCAAGCCGGTCATCCTCTTCTTTTATCCCAAGGCGGACACGCCGGGCTGCACTATCGAGGCCTGCGGATTCCGCGATACATTCAAGAAGCTGCAGGCGGCGGGGGCGGTGGTGCTGGGCATCAGCCGCGATACGCCCAAGGCGCAGGCAAAATTTCGCGCCAAATACGAGCTGCCCTACACGCTGCTGGCCGATGTGGACGAGAAATTGTGCAAACAGTTTGGCGTGCTGAAGGAAAAGAACATGTACGGCAAGAAGGTTTGGGGCATTGAGCGGACCACGTTCGTAATTGGCCCGGACCAGACCTTGCTGCACATCTTTCCCAAGGTTACGCCCGCGGGTCATGCGGAAGAGGTGCTGGCGCTGCTGAACGAATGGAAAAAAGCGCACAAATAAGAGGTAAGGGTGGCGCGGCTAGGCGGATGCCTGGACGGCTGCTTCCGCGCGTGTTCTTTGAGGCTTCACCGGAGCAGGTGGCTCCGAGATTGCTGGGGAAGGTGCTGGCGCACAGAACAGCAGCTGGAGTGCTGGCGGGCAGGATTGTCGAGGTCGAGGCTTACCTGGGGCCGCACCACAAGACGCCGGACCCGGCCGCACACGCCTATCTAGGCCCCACGCCGCGCAACCGAGTTCTCTTCGGCCCCGCCGGTCACGCATATGTTTACCTGATCTACGGGCGATACTACTGCGCGAATATCACTTGCGAGACGGAGGACAGGGCAGGCTGCGTGCTGCTGCGCGCGCTGGAACCGCTGGCGGGTGTGAAGCAGATGGCCGTGAATCGGGGGCTCGCGCCAGGCGCAAAATCACGACTGCTAACCTCCGGCCCGAGCCGGCTTTGCCAGGCGATGGGACTCACTCGCGCACTTCACAATGAAATGGACTTGCTCGACCCTGCTTCGCCACTTCAGGTGCGCGACGATGGTTACGCGGTTGGCGAGGTGCTGGTGACGCCGCGCATCGGCATCCACGAGGCCGTGGATTGGCCGCTGCGCTTTGCCCTGCAAGGAAACGCATGCGTCTCTGGAGGAAAGAGCCTGAGGGGAAGTGTGCGCAGGGTGAATTGAGCGTGTGCTATCCCACCCTAAATCACCCCAACGACGAAGACCTGTCGTTGGGGACCCCGAAGCCGCAAAAACAAAGACGCGGCAAGTGCGGGGGCATCCAAAGTTCTCAGAAAGACCAAGGGCGCTGCCGTCACCGGGAGCGCCCTTGGCGATCAATCAGGAAGCGCGATTATCTGGCCTTGGAGTCTATCTTGATTCCAGCCTGGGTCAGAATGCCCTTGGCGTCAGCGGAAAATTGACCTGTAGGGTCCAGTTTCAGGTACATCTGGTAGGCCTCGGCGCAGCCAGGAGGCAGAACGTACAACTTCGTCTTGGCGTCATAGGTGGCATTCTCGAGGAGTCCCTGGCCTATGAGGGCAAAGAGGATGGTCTGGGATGCCGGATCGACCTTATTGGCCTCATTGGCCTTGACGGCCTTATCGGCCGCCGCCGCCTGAGCGCTCCCCAGGTTGGGCAACGGCGAGCCCGTTTGACGTAACTGGTAGTAAATGATGGCTTCGTTCTTATAGTAGAAGCCTGCCTGCGCGGGATTAACCTTGGCGGCTGCATCATAGGCAGCGGCGGCCTCGGCAATCTTACCGGTTCGCGCATAGACCTCGCCCAGACCGGAATCGGCAACTCCTTGATTTTGAGGCATAGGCTTCTTCGATGCGGCTTCCGCGTCGAGGGCCTTCTTGAATGCTGCTTCCGCCTCGTCAAACTTCTTCAGTCCAATCTCACCCTGTCCTAACCTTGCCCACAAGACGGACTCGCCGGGCTTGATCCCAGTGTCCTTCAGCATCAAGGTTTCGATTTCTGTGAACTTCGCGAGCCTGATTTCGACTTCCTTGGCTTCTACCTCCGGTTTGGGGGCGGTGGTGCCTAGGGCCTGGATTGCCGTGGCATGCGCATGGTCGACATCTTTGAAGTCCTGATCGCAGATTCTCAGATCGGCCTGAATGTGCTTGACTACATCTTGGTCCTTCATAGCTTCAGCGTTGTGCTTCCTGAGCTCCACCAACTGCTTTTGCTGCTCGGCAGGCAGCTTGTCGACGAATTCTTTGCGGGACATGTCGAAGTCCTGAAGCACATCCTGGCCGGCCACGATCTTAACTTTGTCGAAGGAGTCGACGAACCTGTCGGGCGGCGAATCAGCCGTGCGATAGACCACCTTGTAGGTGCCGGGCGTGGCTATGCCTTCATAGGTGCCGGAGGTCGAGACCTGGAAGGTGAACTTATTGGTGTGGCCATCGTCGGTGGAGAGACTGACCGATCCCGAGGTTTTAGGGGCTCCTTCGGGTCCGGTGATGGCGCCGTGGATGCTGCCCGTAGGTCCCTTGATCGCGGGTGCCGCGGGTGTTTGGGCAAGCACGGGCAAAAGGGCGAATGCCAGCAGGCCCAGCCAAAGTGAAATCGTGCGTTTCATGTTGTTCTCCTTGGGAGCGTCGCGAGCCAGAGGGCGTGCGCGCTCATAAAAGTCAAATTTTACCGGCCCATGACCGCATACACCTTGAGCCCGGCCGCAGGCTTTTTGTGTGCCGTGAAAAATTTTACACTAGCTTACGCCATGGTGCTCAACTGTTCATGGTAGACCGTCCGGCAAAACTCTGTGTGTGGTCTGTATCACACTCTAGAATAAAACTATGGCAACCACGATTCGCCCCGCAATCCGCGAGGACATTCCGCAAATACTGAGATTCATTCGCGCGCTGGCGGCGTACGAGCGCGAGCCAGAGGCCGTGACAGCTACGGAAGCAGAGCTGGAGCGGGACGGGTTTGGCCCTAATCCATTTTATTTCTGTTTGATGGCCGAATATGACGGCAAGGCGGCAGGCTTTGCTCTCTATTTTTTCAACTATTCAACCTGGCTGGGGCACCCAGGGATCTACCTGGAGGATTTATTCGTTGAGCCGGAGTTGCGTGGGCTGGGGATCGGCAAGGCGCTGCTGGAGCGAGTGGCTGCCATCGCAGTGGAAAAGGGTTGCCAGAGATTTGAGTGGGCGGTTCTGGACTGGAACACGCTGGCCATTGAGTTTTACCGGGCGATGGGTGCGGAGTTTATGGACGAGTGGCGGATCGTGCGAGTGACTGGGGAAGCGCTGAGGAGACTGGGCGGGATGGTTGCGCAGTGAAGATTCGTGTCATCGGCGGGGGACTGGCGGGGCCGGAAGCGGCGTTGACCGCGGCGCGGCTGGGCTGCGAGGTGGAACTCTATGAGATGCGAGCGGTGGTGGACGGCAAGCCACGGCTGACGCCGGCTCACCAAACGACTGAGTTCGGGGAACTTGTATGCTCCAACTCGCTGAAGAGCGAATCGCCCAACACGGCGCCGTGGCTGCTGAAACAGGAGATGCGGCGCGCGAGCTCCGCGCTGATGCGCATAGCCGATGAGACGGCTGTGCCGGCGGGTCACGCGCTGGCTGTTGATCGTGTGGAGTTTTCGCGACGGATTGGCGAGGCGATTGCGGCCGAGCCGCGGATTAGCATGATTCGCGAGGAAGTCACAACTCTGGACCAAAACGAGGACGGCACGAAGTGCACGATTTTGGCGACGGGCCCGCTTACCTCCGATGCTTTGAGCGTGGAGATCGAGCGCGTTACCGGAAAAGGACATCTGGCGTTTTACGATTCGATTTCGCCGATTGTCGAGACTGATTCCATCGACATGGAGCGGGTCTACATGGCTGCGCGTTGGGATAAGGGGACGGCTGATTACATTAATTGCCCGATGGACCGCGTGGAGTTTGACCGCTTTCTGGATGCGCTGCTCGCCGCCGAGCCTGCGGAGACCAAGGAGTGGGAGAAAGCCGATTATTTCGAGGGCTGTTTACCGATCGAGGTGTTGGCACGGCGGGGGCGCGACACGCTGCGCTTCGGCCCGATGAAGCCGGTGGGATTGCGCGACCCGCGCACCGGCAGAACGCCTTGGGCGGTGGTGCAGTTGCGCAAGGAAAATCTGCGCGCCGACAGCTATAACCTGGTGGGCTTCCAGAACCATCTGAAATTCGGCGAGCAGGCGCACGTACTGCGACTGATTCCAGGACTGGAGAATGCGCGCTTTCTGCGCTATGGGCAGATTCATCGCAATACGTACATCTGCGCGCCGCTGTTGCTGGATGAGACCCTGCGACTGAAATGCGCGCCAGGGATTCTTGTTGCGGGGCAGTTATCGGGCGTGGAGGGCTACACAGAGTCAATTGCCAGCGGTTTGCTGGCGGGGATTTATGCGGCTGCATTGGCACGCGGAGAAGAACCCATACCCGCGCCTCGCGCCTGCGCTCTTGGCTCGCTGGTGCATTACATTACGCACGCCGACGCCAAGAACTTTCAGCCTGCGAATATGACCTTCGACCTGCTGGAGCTGCTGGAAGAAGAAGTGCGCAAGAAGGTGCGGGATAAGAAGGAGAGGCATCGGATGCAGTGCGAACGCGCGCTGGCGGCGTTTGATGCGTGGCTGGCGGCGATGTCGTCAGCAAAGAATTAGCCTGGCCTCAGTTTGCGGCAACTCTCAACATGACAAGAGCACAAGAACGGACGGCAGGAACCTTTCAGGCACAGTCAGTGTCCAAGTAGAGAGGGGATGAGGCCGGCAACGAGCGGGCGCGGTTACGTGTACCCTGAAGACTGGAGCTGTGGATGCGGTGGATTGCAATTGTGGTTGGTTCGTCGATGCTGGCGGGGAGCATACACGCCGGCTGGGCGCAGGCTGCGCCGGCGAAAGTCACTGCGCAGAAAGGTGCGGCGCACGTCGCGCTGCCGCCGGTTCCCAAGGCGATGCTACCGGAGTCGTTTGCAGGATGGGCGGAGACGGGTTCGGCGAAGAAGATCACCGACGCGGCGCAGGCCGACAGCGCCAATGCGGCGGTTCTCAAGGAGTATGAGTTTACAGATGCAACGCTGGCCAAGTACAAGCGGAGCGGCGAAACGCTGAGTCTGCTGGCGCTGAGCTTTCACGACGCCAGCGACGCCTATGGCATGTACTCGTTTTACCGGCAGAATGGATGGCCTAAAGAGCAGATCGGCGCGGGCGCTACATCGAACAACAATCGCGTGCTGTTCTGGGTGGGGAACATCGTAGTCGATGCGAATTTTTCGCAGATCGGGCCGATGAGCGGCGCGGAGTTGCGCGAGCTCGCCGGGCAATTGCCGCAGCCGGAGGGAGGCAAAGCGCTGGCGCCTCCCATCATGGCCAGCCTGCCGAAGGCACAATTGGACGCGCAGACGACGCACTATGCCGTGGGGCCGGCAGGCTATGCCGGATCTGGAGGAGTGTTGCCGGCGGACCTTGTGGGCTTTGATCGCGGCGCGGAGGCCGTGACCGCCAGCTACACTCTGAGCACGGGGCCGGCCACGCTTACCATCATCGACTATCCCACTCCGCAGATGGCGGCGGCGCAAGAGAAGACGATTCGCGAGTTCATCAATGCGTGCAAGCGAGCAGACAAGCAGGCTCAGTTGGCCTGGCCCAAGCCGCTGCAAGACTCCGGCTTGGCAGCGCTGGAGGTACGGCGCAGCGGGCCGCTGGTGGCGCTGGTGAGCGGGAACGCCTTTACCGACGATAGCCACAAACTGCTGGGCGCGGTGCACTACGAATCGGAGTTGACGCCGCTTCAACAGCCGACTGAGTCCGAGATATTGAAGACCGGAAAGCTGCTGTGGGGGATTACTGTCCTGGTGCTGATCGGCTGCGGCGTGTCTCTTTTGCTGGCTTTTTTCGTGGGAGGCTTCCGGGTGCTCTACCGACTGGCGCGCGGCAAACCGGTTTCCTCGGTCTACGATATTGAGTTCATCAGCCTGAATCTTCGGGATTGACTTGAGGGCGGGGACGGGGGAGAAAATCCGGCAAAGACCGCGAGGGAGCATCTGAAGGGTAAACGCTGGGGAAAACCAGGAAGAAATAGGGAGCAATCCCGAGGAAATACCCTGAAAATACAGAATATTGCGGAATTAAAAGGCGAAGAAGCGTCGAAGACGACGCCTGTGCATTTCCGAAAAAGTTATTCATCAAGTTATTGATATATAAACGTTTATTTCTCTTGCGAATTCTCCTTGACACTCCCATCCCCCGCCCCTAGTATGCAGCCAGAAAGTTCTGATGGTTTTGCCTCCGTTGGAACTATTCTCCCTGAGGAGAGAGCTGCCCTGTTGCCGGGCGGCTCTTTCCGTTTTTACCGCCTGCGGTGGGGCAGACGACGCTTGCGCGACCTAAGTTTCCTAGATTTCCTCCCTTTCGCACAGAACAGAGCACCCGATGTTTCGGTTCACACCGACGCTACCATGTCTTCATTGCGACGGGGTTGCCAGACTGCGGCGGCTTGTACAAAGGCGGCGAAGAGGCCGCGAGAAAAGGTGCTTTGGGTGTAGGTCCGTTCGGGATGCCACTGCACTCCGAGAACATAGTGCTCGCGCGAGTCCAGCTCGACCGCTTCCACGACTCCGTCCTGCGGGGAGACGGCGCTCACCAGCAGACCGTCGCCGGAAACTTTGATTGCCTGGTGGTGCGAGGAGTTGACCTGGGGCTCGGCGACCTGACTCAGGCCAGCCAGCCGCGTGCCGGGAGCAATGTGAATCGGGTGAGCCTCTAACACGCCGTCTCCCGGACTGTGATTGACAGAGGTTTTCAAATCCTGCATCAGTGAGCCATTGAGCCAGACATTCAGGGTTTGAATGCCGTAACAGATGGCCAGGATGGGCTTGTGGAGGTTGAAGGCGTCCTGCAGGAGCAGCTCGTCGACGGCGGCGCGAGCAGGGTCGGGCGCGGCACACTCGGGGAGCGCAACCTCGTCGTAGCGTTGCGGGTCTACATCCGATTCGCTGCCGGGCAGAAGGACTCCCTGCACGCCGGCTAGCAGACGCGCGACGCGGTCCTGATGCTCATGGAGCGGAACGATGATGGGCATGGCCCCGGCGGAACGCAGGGCGGCAAGATAGGCCGGCAAGGAGCGCAGGTTGAAGGCGGAATCGGAGCCGGTGGGCTCGGGAATGGCGATGTGGACGCACATGGCAGCAACCAGTGTAATCACGGAGGCGGCAGATGCGATAGGGAACCAGAAATATGGGGTCAAACTTATGTACCCAGAGCAGCAACCCCGGTGGAGATCTACGAGTTTGGCGGCTTGCGCAGGGCGTCGATTGCGGCACGGAGGCGGACGGTGAGCTCATCGACCTGCTGCATGGTCATGCCCGTGGTTTCGATTGGCTGACCGATACTGACCGTCAACTCGCCAGGATAGAAGTGATGGGTGTGAATGGGCAGCAGGTCGTAGACTCCGCTGAGCGCCATGGGGACAAGCGGAACCTGGGCGCGAATGGCCAGGTAGGCCGCGCCGGGAAGAAATGGACGCAGCGCGCCGTCTGATGTGCGGCCTCCTTCAGGAAAGAGAAAGAGCGGCATGCCGGAGCGGAGCACTTTGCTCGCTGCCGCCATGCTGGAGATGGAGGCGCGCGGGTTGCGGGTATCGATGGGCAACTGCCCGGATCGATTCAGGTACCAGCCTATAAACGGAATGCGCCACAACACCTTCCACGCGATGATGCGGAACTGAAAGGGCACGGCGGCGAATATTACCGGGACATCCATATACGAAGTGTGGTTGGATGCGTATACGGCGGCGGCGCGTCCGAGCAGATTCTCGGCGCCTACGACTTTCAGCCTGGAGCCGGAGTTCCAAACGCAGGCGCGCGCCCAGAAGCGGGCGATGCGGTGCTGCGCGTTGCCCTTCTTGTCGACGAATGAAACGAGAAACGATATGCTGCCACAGACGGCCGTGATCAGCGCCAGGAGCGGCGTCTGGATGATGTTGGTTCTCCAGCGGTCGATCCAGGGCAGCGGATTGGGACGCAGTTGGGGACGCTGCCTGGGACGCCTTTTGAAGCGCTGTCTTAGCTTTTTGAAGCGCGGCTTCACGATGTGCGCCCTCCTGATTCAGCCCCTTCGGTCAGCAGGAGGGAACGCGCCTCGCCCACCAGGTAAACCGAGCCGCAGACGATAATTGGGCCGCTGTTGGTATGCTTGCTCGCCAACTGTAGCGCGTCAGCGACCGACTCCGCAACAAGGAACGGCGTTTGAGTAAGTTGCGCGGCGGCCACCAAATCTTCCATCGTCGCGGCGCGGGCGGAGTGAATGGGCGCGAGGACGACCTGCTCGAAGTACGGAAAGAGAATCTGCGCCATCTCGGTGACGGGCTTGTCGCGCAGGCAACTGAAGACCAGGAGCCTTGGGCTCTTTTCACACAACAAGCTGGTTAGTCCAGAGCGAACCGCCCAGGCGCCTGCCGGGTTGTGGGCCACGTCGAGAATCCAAACGGTGCCGCCGCTCTCGATGCGCTCCAGTCGGCCCGGCCACACTGTGTTGCGAATGCCTTCGGCAATCTGATGCGGCGTAATGTGAAAGCCGAAATCGCGGGCAAGTTCGACGGCCGCTGTGATGGCCAGCGCAATGTTCCGATTCTGATGGCCACCCGCCAGGGGCGACCTGATTTCAATCGTCGCACCGTTCACTTCAACCGTGCGTTCGTTGTCGACGCTCCCGGCTACTACGGACGGCAGATAGTCGATCACGCTAACCAAGCGAACACCCAACTCTCGCACCATCTCGCTCAGCACATCGTCTGCCTCAGTGAATTGTGGAAGCCGAATCATCCTTCCGCCTGGGCGGAAGATGCCGGCCTTCTCGCGCGCTATGTCGGCGATGGTGGGGCCGAGCCACTCGGTGTGGTCGAGCGAGATGTCGGTGATGATGGAGAGGAGAGGAGCGACTACATTTGTTGCGTCGAGGCGTCCGCCCATGCCGACTTCGAGCACCGCGAGTTCAACCTTTGCCTCGGCAAAATAGATGAAGGCCATGGCGGTGAGAATCTCGAAGAAGCTGGGAGGCTGCGGGAGGCTGCCCTGCTGCACGAGTTGCTGCGCGGCTTCGTGAACGCGGAAGTAGAGGCGGGCGAAGTCGTCGTCGGTAATCTCGGAGTTGCCGATGCAGATGCGCTCATTGACGCGCTCGAGATGCGGCGAGGTGTAGAGGCCGGTGAGCGCGCCGGAGACGGTGAGGATGGAGGCTAGCGTGGCTGCCGTGGAGCCTTTGCCGTTGGTTCCGGCGATTAGCACGGAACGAAAGCGTTGATGCGGATTGCCGAGGGCGGCAAGCAAGGTGCGAAATTCGTCGAGAGAGAATTTTCGCCGCGGCTGACCAGGGCGCACGTACAACTCCGGCGCCATGGCGCTGAGCTGATCGATGGCGGCGGCGTAGGTCATTGAAAGACAAGTATAAGAGGCGCGTGTCAAGCGGCGCGAATCTGCATCAATTACGCAATAGCAATTGCAGGGCGGTGCGGGCGTTTTGCAAGCAGCCGCGCGCCTCATCCTCGGAGAGCAGGCCCTGGTGCACGGCTTTTCTGCCGATGTCGTTGACCAGGTTGGCCACGCGAGGGAAGTCCGGATCGAAGCCTGTCATCTGTAGATTGTTGTTGACCTCGTGCAAGAGGTTGCCGAGTGTGGCGGTTTTACGATAGCGTGTGCGAATCTGGCCGGTGAGCGAGGAGGGTAGCTTCTGCTTGATAGCCTCCTCGAGAACCGAGCGGCACATGACGGCACAGGCGGTAAACAGGCCGAAGAAATAGCAGCGGGTGGCTTCGTCGAGATAGCGATCAGCTTCCTCCGAGCTGGGCGCGGCGACTACGCACTCGCGCAGATGCGTGGCGCGCTGCACGGCCGGCTCAACCAGCTCCAGCAACTCGAGAGCAAAGGCAGTGCGAAGTAAATCGTTCTGCTGCCCGTCGAGAGCACGCTGAATCTCCTGCCATGCGGGAGCGGGGCCCTCGAAGCCGGCGTATTGCAGCTTGGTGAGCGAGGTGAGCCGCTGGCGCGCGTGCTGGATAAATCCTTGCCGCATCTCCTGGGCCAACAGCCGCCAACCAGCCACAAAAGCTGCCGGGTCCTGCTGGTAGCGCGCCCATAATTCGTCGTAGACAATTCCGGGCAGCACCTCGCGCAATTGCGCAAATCGCCCTGTCTGCGCCAGCTCGGAGATGGCCTCGCAAAACTCGCGGCCCGGCGTCTCTTCCGCCGACATCTGCAGCAGTTGATCCTCCAGACGGCCTATGTCGATGCCCATCCCCCAGCGCCCTCACCTGCCGAGTCTAAGTCCTCCTTTGTTAAAGCCAGCGATAAACTTACGCTTCTTACGGGTAAGGTACTGGAACGGGAAGTTTCTCTTGCTGCTCCCATGCGCGGAAGCCTCGTGGCGCCTACCCGACGGGAGGAATGAATAACGGGCAACAACTCTGTGCATTGCTGGTCTCCCGCAACCCCTTGCGACACGCGGCTCCAGACGCGATCTTCACACAATCCACCCTCTTTACACAGGCCTTTTTCTGTTTCCTGTGGGAGTCGTGGGAAACAGAGGCCGCTAACCTCTTGCCCGGTGCTGGTTTTCCAAATCCCCTCAATTGCACAGCCTTGTTTTAGAAAACTATCTTCACGCCAACCTTCTCTACCTCAAGCATTTCAGCTTGCTTTCCACTTTTCCTCACTGAACTACGGGTACTACTATCTTTTTTCTTATCTCTACTACCTTTATCCACCCCCCGTCTCTCTGCGTCACGATTCCACTTTCCTCCGTCGGAGACACGCCCCCATGTCGAGAGATCCCTCCGATCGCATATAGCCTGGTAATCCAGAGAAGCAACCCAGTTTTCCACGCGCAAAGCAGCGTAAAGGTGCATACAATCAAAAAGAAGAAAAGAAAGCAGTTTCCGGCTGGCAGTAAGTTGTTGTACAGTGTGGCAAGCGCGGATTCTGCTTCGATGGGGTTTTTTCGCTGGTGGCACAGCGAGGGTGGAATCATGGCGAAAGTGGAAACTGAAGTCGAAAAGCCGGCCGCGCCGGGGGCAACGATGGAAATTACCGTAAGCCGTCAGGACCTGGTCAAGGAGCTCACGGCAACGCAAAGCGTCGTGGAGCGCAAGACCACCATTCCGATTTTATCCAACTTTCTAATCGAGGCAGAGGGCGACCGGCTCAACATCACAGCCACCGATCTCGATCAGGCAATCCGCACCAGCCTGGTAGCCAAAGTGAAGAAGGCTGGAGCCTGCACCATCCCAGCTCGCAAGCTCTACGACTACGTCAAACTCCTGCCCGATGGCGACATCTCCATCAAGCTGCTGGAAAACCACTGGGTGCAGATCAAGCTGGGTCGCTCGAACACGAAGATGGTGGGCATGGCGCGCGCCAACTTTCCGCAGGTTCCGGAGTTTCCTTCTGTTGCGGCGACCAGCATTTCCGCCGTGGCACTGAAGACACTGATCAATCGCACCATCTTTGCTATCTCGAATGAAGAGTCGCGCTATACGCTGAACGGCGCGCTGCTGGTCATCAAGGCCGAATCTCTAGCTATGGTTGCCACCGACGGACACCGCTTGTCTTACGTGGAGAAGCCGAACGAGACACTGGAAGGTATCAGCGGCGAGAAGCGTGTTCTGATTCCGCGCAAGGCGCTGCACGAGCTAGAGCAACTGCTTTCCGCCACCGACACCGCGAAGGTGGAGTTCGCCGACGACGAACACACACTCTTCTTCCGCGTGGGGCATCGGACGCTGAGCACACGCAAACTGACCGGGCAATTCCCCAACTTCGAGGCGGTGATGCCGCGGGACAACACCAAGTTTGCCGTCGTGCGGTCCAGCGAGTTGGCTGCGGCCATCGAGCGCGTGGCGCAGTTCGCCGATGAGCGCTCGGGAGCCATTCGCCTGAAGCTGGAGAGCAACGAGCTGAAGCTCAGCGCCAACTCCAACGAGAGCGGCGAGAGCGAAGACACTATCGACACGCCGTATACCAGCGACCCCATCGCCGTGGGCTTCAACTCGGGCTACATTCTCGACTTCCTGAAGGCGCTGGGGAACGAAGGCGAAGTGCGGCTGGAGTTCAAGGACTCGCAATCGGCGGGACAGATGCGGCCAGAGGATCCAGATGCGGAGTACAAGTACCGGTATGTGCTGATGCCGATGCGGATCTGAAGAGCAGTTGAGATAGCCACGCTTCGCGCGTGCTAGCAAGTCAATGACGGCCCGGCAGCGATGCCGGGCCGCGGTGTTTGTGGACAAGAGGATAAAGCGAGCGAGGCCGATTACACCACGGCGGGGGCACGCAGAAACGCCAGCGCGCGAACCAAGTAGGACTTCAGCTGGCGGCGATGGACGACTGCGTCGAGGAAGCCTTTTTCCAGGAGAAACTCGGAGCGCTGGAAGCCTTCGGGGAGCTTTTGGCGGATGGTCTGCTCGATGACGCGGGGGCCTGCGAAGCCGATGAGTGCGCCGGGTTCGGCGATGTTCAGGTCGCCGAGCATGGCGAAGCTGGCGGTGACGCCGCCAGTTGTGGGGTCGGTGAGTACGCAGATGTAGGGGACACGGGCCGAGTCCAACTGCGCCAATGCGGAGGAGATTTTGGCCATCTGCATGAGGCTGACCACGCCCTCCATCATGCGCGCTCCGCCGGACGCAGCGACGACGATGAGCGGCGTGCGGGTGAGGCGGGCGCGGTCCACGGCGCGAGCTATGGTTTCGCCGACCACCGCGCCCATGGAGCCGCCGATGAAAGCGTACTCCATAGCGCTGACGACGACCTCGTGCGGGCCGAGGCGGCCGGTGGCGTTGAGGATGGCGTCGTCGAGGCCGGTTTGCGATTGAGCTTGCTTGAGCCGCTGCTTGTAGGGCTTGATGTCGGTGAAGTTGAGCGGGTCAGTGGAGCGCAGACCGCCGTCGACCAGCTCATAGCCCGGCTCGAGCAGCATGTCGATACGCTGACGCGCGCCGATGCGGAAATGGTATTGACATTTAGGGCAAACATTGAGGTTGGTCAGCAGATCGGCCTTCCAGATGACCGCGCGACAGGTAGCGCACTTGATCCACAAACCCTCGGTGCGCACCCGCGACTCTGCCGCCGCCGCCGCGCCCCTGAGGCCGGGGCCATATTCTCCGCCATCACGCTTGAACCAGGACATTCGACCTCTTGAAAAACAGTGGACAGTGATTAGTATTCGCTACAACAACCAGTATCTCGGCAAGCAAGTCGCAGGCAACCACCGGCCCTCAATGTGCGCTGCCAATCCTTACCGGAGAACGGACAACAGTTAACAGTCCACTGTTCACTGAACACTGTTCTCTGTCAGTATTCTATTCCGCGCTGGGCCAGTATGCCTTTCTGGTAGGCATGCTTGACCTCGCGCATTTCGGTCACTGTATCGGCCAGCTCGACCAGCAGGGGATGGGCGTTGCGGCCGGTGAGGATCACGTGCACCATCTCCGGGCGCGTGCGCAGGGCCTCGGCGACTACGGCGGGGTCGAGCATTCCGTAGCTGATGGCGTAGTTGATCTCGTCGAGGATGACCATGTCCCACAGGCCTGAGGCGATTGCGTCGTACGCCTCGGCCCAGGCGGCTTGGACCAGGCGAATGTCCTCCGGATCTGTCTCCGCTCCGCCAACCTTCACAAAGCCACGGCCCATCTGCCTGATCACAAAGTTCTCACCGAAGGATTGAACGGCGTCCAGCTCGCCGTAGTGCCAGGAGCCCTTGAGGAACTGAATCATCAGCACCCTCATGCCGTTGCCGACGGCGCGCAGGGCCGTGCCCATGGCAGCGGTGGTCTTGCCCTTGCCGGGGCCGGTGTTGATCAGGATCAGTCCTTGACGGGAATCGGTCATAACAGTGAACAGTGGACAGTGAACAGCCGCTTGTCCTCAATGTCCATTGTCAACTGACCACTGTCCACTGTCCACTGTCCACTGTCGTTCAGTGTCCGGCGTGGTAGGGGTGGCCGGTGAGAATAGTGAAGGCGCGGTAGAGCTGCTCGGCCATGACGAGACGCGCCAGGGCGTGGGCCAAGGTCATGGGCCCGAGCGAGAGAAGCAGTTGCGCCCGCTTGCGCGCCGCATCGGACCATCCGCTGGCGGGCCCGACGGCGAAGACAATGTGCTGCGTTCCCTGGTCGCGGCGCGCGCCGAGCCACGCGGCAAAGATTTCTGAACTCATCTGGCGGCCACGACTATCCAGCAACACAGCCACAACAGGCGTGCGCCCCTGCTGCTTATCCAGCCAATCCAACAACGCCTTCTCGGTGCGAAAGGATTCCGCCTTGCAGTGCGCTAAGGAGGAGCAGCGCTTGAGATAAAGCGCGGTAAGGGGTTCGAACTCATCCTTCGAGGCAGGGCGCGCGGCGATATGCGCCAGGGTAAGGTTCATGGGGAGCAGAATACTCTACCGCGAGCGAAGTTGCATGAAGGACGCGGAGAATGTATAAATGCACCATAAATAATGCATCATGCAAGTTGAACAGAAGATAGGGGTTTGACGTCAGGAGCAGAGCGATAAAGCTGGCCAGGGATCATAGGAAAAAGGTCAAAATGGAACAAAAACGTCCATTTTTGGGATTATTTTAGAGGAAAATCCAGTTTTTCATATTTTACATTCGAGGAAGCGAGGTAAAATATGCGCATAACTCTTTTATTTTCAATGATAATAAATTATCAAGCGGTTGGATTAGAATGGCCCTCAACTTGCTATTTTACTTCCACGAGTCGTGCTCTCTCTATATGGGTTCCGGTATAAACGCCCAGCTGAGACGCAAAAGCATAAAAAGCGGGATGAGAAGCTGCCAGAACGGGCTTCCGGCCCCCACAGAACTTTTTGGAGGAAGTCAATGAGATTTATCCGGTTGCAAAGTGCATTTTTAGCGCTGGGATTTCTGATGATGGCCAGCGTTATTGCGAACATCTCAGCTCCTGTGGCGGTCGCCCAGGCAGACCTTGGCTCGGTCACCGGCGTGGTGACAGATGTCAGCGGCGCGGTCGTGCCCAATGCGCAGGTTAAGGTGACCAATCTTGCCACAGGCTCGGTACACGTCGCGGAGACCAACGGCAAGGGCGAGTACGCAGTGACCCAGCTTCTGCCCGCAACCTACTCACTGACCGTCACGGCGACGGGCTTCGCCCCCGCCAAGAAGGACGTTTCGGTGACGGTGGGATCGCAGAACACCGCCAACATCAAACTGGCTGTTTCCGGCGGCGTAACCGTGGTGAACGTGACGGCGGACGATTTTGCCGGCGTACAGTTGGAGAAGCCGGAGGTCTCGTCGGTGATTGAGACCAACCAGATTCAAAGCCTTCCCACGCTGGACCGCAACCCCTACAACCTGGTCCAATTCTCCGGCAACCTCTCCTCCGACCCGAATGCAACCGCGAGCCGCGGCGTTGGTTTCAACATCGCGGGTTCCCGCAGCACCTCAGTGGACATCCTTCTGGACGGCGTGGAAAACACCGACTTGTACGCCGTTGGAATCGGCCAGTCGGTTCCGATGGACGCCACATCCGAGATTCGCATTGTGACCTCGAACTCCGGCGCGGAGTATGGACGTGGCGCCGGCGCGGTAAACGTCTCCACGAAGTCGGGCACCAATGCATTTCACGGCTCGGTGTACGAGTTCAACCGCATCTCGACGCTGGCCTCGGACGGCTTCAATAACAACGCCATCCACTTTTATCCAGGTAATTCTGGCATCACAGACAAGCCTCGGTATACACACAACCAGTACGGCTACTCGGTGGGCGGCCCGGTGAAGAAGGACAAGATCTTCTTCTTCTCCTCGACAGAGTGGACCAAGATTCGCAGCCTCCAGAACATCATTACCACGGTTCCGACCTCCTCATCGACAACCGGAAACAGCGGCGGCTTGATTGGCATGTCGCCCGCGAACATGAAGTCCTTCTTCTCCACCTACGGCACGCTGGCCCACCCCATCAACGGCGCTATGTACACAGGCAACTACATTCAAAATACGATAGGGTCTTGGGCAGACGGCCCGGCTCCTACGACGGGGCCAAATGCCGGCCTGATACCCTATAACGATATCACCACCATCGCAGCGACGGCAGTGGGGCTGCCAGTGGGGGGGCTTGCGGGTCAAACTAAAGCGAATCAGATTACTACCGGCTGCGCTGACGTGCGCATTGCGACCCAGCCCATCTGCACCACCCAACTGTTCGGCGAAGCCATCTATTCATATGCAGGCGATTCGGGCGGCGGAGCTCCAGTGGATCAGTGGATCACCTTCAACCGCGGCGATTTCACTATCAACCAGAGCACGTCGATGTTTGTGCGTTACATCCAGCAGAGCGCCGTCAATCCCATCGGCTACATCAACAACAGCCCCTATACCGGGTATGACACCGGGCAGACGCAGTACAATCATGGTATCGAAATTTCGTTGAGCAAGGCGTTCCGCTCTAACCTGGCTTCGACGACCAAGCTGATGGGTTCGCGCTTCAACAACGGGCAGCCGCTGGGCACGGCGCCGGTCAGCCCCACGCTCTACATCAACTCCTCCAGCGCCTATGGGCTGGGCGGCGGCAATATCAACTTCCCCGGCTACTCTCAAACTTCACCGGGCAACGCGCTCCCCTTCGGCGGACCGCAGAACTTCCTCGAGGCCGCCGAAGACGTGGCCTGGAGCAAGGGCAAGCATCAGTTCACCTTCGGCGGAACCTTCCTGAACCTCAAGGATAACCGCGTGTTTGGCGCCTATGAAGAGGCGGTCGACGCTCTTGTACAGAGCGGCAGCTCGGGCGCTCTTAGCAACTTCGTAAGTGGCGGGATTGGGTTCCTGCAAGTGGCCGTCAACCCGCAAGGCGAGTATCCCTGCTACAGGATAGCGAATAGCGCTTCATATAACCAGACTGCGGCCTGCACGCTTACTTTGCCGCTATCCTCGCCCAACTTCTCACGTTCCAACCGTTACCAGGACTACGCGTTCTATGCCAACGATTCCTGGAAAGTTACGCCGAAGTTGACGGTGAACCTGGGCGTTCGCTGGGAGATCTACGGACCGCAGCACTCGCAGAAGCCCGGCAATGACGCCAACTTCTTCCCGGATTATGCGGGATCTACCAACCCCTGGGACCAGATCCGCAACGGCCAGGTGAAGACCCGCGCGAACGCTCCGAATGGAAGAATGTGGAACATGAACATGAAGCAGTTTGCCCCCAAGGTCGGCTTTGCCTGGGACCCGTTCGGCAACGGCAAGACCAGCATCCGCGGCGGCTACAGCATCAGCTACGAGCGCAACTTTGGCAACGTGACCTTTAACGTCATCCAAAATCCGCCCAACTACGCGGTGCTAAGTTTCACAGCGGCTGATAACGGCGGCGTCAACACTCCTATCAGCACCAACAACTTTGCCCAGTACGGAACTGGAACCGGAACAAAGTTGCTTCCCAACGTGACACTACGCGCGGTTGATCCGCGGATCAAGCCGTCTTACGCGAACAATTGGAGCCTCTCAGTTGAGCGTCAGGTTGCGACAGGCACGACAGCGAGCGTGTCGTATGTGGGCACACGCGGCGTCCATAACTACTCCATCTCCAACATCAACCGCACTTATGACGGCGGGGCCTATGAGGGCGATACGCGCTACGCCGACCGCACCAACTACCAATACGGAAGCATCAACTGGCGCGGCGCGGACGGCGACAGCTACTACCATGGCTTCACGGCAGAGTTACGCAGCGCTAACCTGCACCAGACCGGCCTGCAAGTGCGCGCCGACTACACTTGGTCGCACTCCATCGACAACTCCAGTTCTGCCTTCAGCGAAAGTAACAACGAAGGCGGCGGCGGGGTTCTTGGCTACATCGATCCGTGGAACCACAGGCTGGATCGCGGCAGCTCGAACTTCGACCAGAGGCAGCGCGCGATTGCTACCGTTATCTGGGAGATCCCCTATGGCAAGCACCTGACCGGCGCAGCCAAGATTCTGGCCGACAACTGGACACTCTCCGAAACGTTTGACGCGCAAACTGGAGCTCCGTTCACGGAGTTCGATTGCACCGGTGCTTCTAACAACTGCGTGCGCGCAAGCTTTACGAGCGACGTTCCGAGGAAAAAGACTCGCGGGCTGAAAGACATCAGCGCGGACTGGGGTCCGAACACATTCTCTTACATGACGTTGCCGGCGTTTACTTCCGACAACTACAACGAGCAGATCAACCCCAACTCCGGCACCAGCGACGAGCCAATCTGCACCGGCATTCACGGCGTGGGCTGCTCTTTGGTCCCCGGCATGGACAACCGCAATATGTTCCATGGCCCCGGCTCCTGGCATGACAACCTGGGCATCGTGAAGGAATTCAAGGTTCGTGATCGCTATGCGCTGCAGTTGAAGGGCGAGTTTATTAACGTCCTCAACCACGCCAACACCTACCTGAACCTTGGAGGCTACAACGACGTGTCCTACACCACCGAAGTTCTGGCCTACAAGGGCGGATTGGGCACCAACCGCAACACGGAACTCTCTCTCCACCTGTCGTTCTAACTTCAGTTGCAGAGAAATAAGAAAGGCCGCGGCTCA
>Ga0302320_10003677_pt1 | contig 35379 bp, 30 predicted proteins | sample Bog_T0_3_FD_202130 | JGI IMG/M metagenome (GOLD analysis project Ga0302320, IMG submission 202130) | Peat permafrost microbial communities from Stordalen Mire near Abisko, Sweden - Bog_T0_3 | ecosystem: Environmental > Terrestrial > Soil > Wetlands > Peat | place: Sweden: Abisko, Stordalen Mire...
TCTCGGCCGCGAGCATGCGCACCCGCGATTCGGCGGGGTGGAGACGGAGCTGGAGGGCGTCGAAGTCGAGGCCGCGCGGACCGGCGATGACGATCTCGCCGTCGACCACGGCCTCCTCGGGAAGGGCTGCGCGGAGCGGGTCGAGGAGCTCCGGGAAATAGCGCTGCAGGGGCAGGCTGTTGCGGCTCTCCAGGTGGAGAGATTCGCCCTGGCGGAAGACGATGCAGCGGAAGCCGTCCCACTTGGGCTCGTAGACGAGACCGGGTGCGGCGGGGATCTCGTCCGCGGAGCGGCAGAGCATGGGCTGGAGGGGAGGGTGGAGTGTGGGCATGGGTCCGATGCTACGGCAGAGGCCGCCGAGCGTCTGGGGGAGCGGGCTCAGCACTCCGCGACGGGCCTGTGCTTCGAGACGGAGCACGTACTCGCCCCCGCTGGTCGCGTCGAGGAGCATCGTCCCCGGGATTCCCGGAGTGGCCTCAGCCGGTGACCGCCTCTCCCGCGGACCGGGTGCGCAGCCGGATCAGGTTGACCACGTCCGCCCCGCCACGCGCCCTCTCGATCGTCTCGCTGGCCCGGCGGATCAGGTCGAGCGACGCCACCTCGCCGCGCACCGCGATGGCGTCGTCATCGACGATGACCCGCAGCGAGAAGCCGTCGGCGCTGAGCTCCTCCAGCAGGGCGTCCTCGATCCGCTGTCTCGCGTCAGCCAACCCGCCAGCTCCCCGACGCCGGCGAGTGCCGATCAGAGAGGTGGCAGAGGCACCGTGACGGGCCAGCCTCCCCCCGCCACGCCGGACCGCCTCCCGGCGGTCGGCCCCCTTGCGGGGCTGCAGGAAGAAGGCGGCGATCCCGGCAGCGATCGCACTCAGCCCGACGATGTGTAGGCGCTTCATGGCTTTCCTGTTAGGTCGGCAGACAGTGGTGACGAGCGGCCCACCCGACCGCTGTAAGAGAGATCGCCGTACTCAGCTCAAAGGTTACGCGAGCGATCTGCGCCCGCCAATCCCCCGGACAGGTGAAATCTCTGGCGCGTCAGCCGCCGAGCACCAGCTCGGCGACCTGGCCGAGCACGGCGGGTTCCGGCGTGACGTGGACGAGCAGGGTCGTCAGCAGTGATCGCCTCCACTCGACGAGCTCGTCCCGGATCTTGGGCGCCGGCCCGATCAGGGCAACCTGCTCGATCATCGCGGTCGGCACGGCCGCCGCCGACTCCTCCGGGCGGCCCTCCAGCCAGAGATCGCGCACCCGGGTGGCGACCTCCTCGTAGCCCATACGCACAAATGCGTTGTAGTGGAAGTTGCGCCCGCGCGGGCCCATCCCTCCGATGAAGCGGGCGAAGAGACCGCGAAGACGGCCGGCGGCTGCCTCGACGTCGTCATCGACGATGAGCGGAACGGTGGCGACGATCTCGAAGTCCGCCTCCGTGGCCCGCGCGCCCGGCCGGGCCGCCCCCTCCGCCAGGGCAGCGCGGTAGTGCGCGTCACGGTACGGGGAGTAGTAGGTGGCGATCCAGCCGTCGGCGATCTCCCGAGCGAGGGCGACGTTCCTCGGGCCCTCGGCCGCCAGCAGGATGGGGAGGTCGGGGCGGAGAGGCCTGACCATCGAGCGGAAGGGGCGGCCCAGCCCGGAGCCCCCCGGCAGGGGGAGGGACAGGTGGCGGCCCTGGTATTCGACCGGATCTCGGTGGCGGAGCACGCGGCGGACGATCTCCACGTAGTCGCGGGTCCGCCCCAGGGGCGGGTCGAAGGGCTGCCCGTACCAGCCCTCCACGAGCTCCGGGCCGGACACGCCGAGCCCGAGGACGAAGCGTCCGCCGGAGAGGTGGTCGAGGCTGAGGGCCGCCATCGCCGTCGCCGCCGGGGCTCGGGCGGCCATGTGCATGATCGAAGTGCCGAGCCGCATCGTCGCGGTGTGGGCACCGACCCAGGCGAGTGGCGTCAGAGCATCGGAGCCCGACGCCTCGGAGGTCCATACCGACTCGTAGCCGAGGGCCTCCGCCTCCCGCACCGTCTCCAGCAGCCGGGGCGGCGGGCCGTTCTCGCCCCAGAACCCGAGCAGCAATCCCAACTTCATGCGGGTTCCACGCTACTCCCGCCGCGCGGCGGCTCGCGCCGCGGGAGAGGGTCGGGCTGACGCCGGGCAGCAGCCGCCGCCCCCGTCCCGTCGGGCGGCCGGGCGGCAAAGGGGCTCTGCGTAGTGAATCTGGACCACCGCCACAGGGCGCAGCCGACTGTCGCGGAGTGGCTGGAGGCGGGTCATACTCAACCCGATGACGCACCAGGCGAGAGCGCCTCTGTGACCGGTTCGAGTGCGACCGCGCGCACGGGACAGCTTTCCCGGGGAGACCCGGACACTCTGACCGTGCTCCTCCTCGACGACCACGCGGTGATCCTGGAGGCGTTGCGGGCTCTGATCCAGACCGACGACACCCTCGTCGTCATCGGCACCGCAAGCCGCATCTCAGACGCGATCCGCCTGGCGCGGGGCATGCAGCCCGACGTGGCGGTCATCGACGTCCACATGCCCGATGGGGGCGGCTGGGCGGCCGCCCGCGCCCTGCGTGCGGTCTGTCCCGACATCCGTCTCGTCGCCTTCTCCGCCTACGACGACGCGCTGGTGACCCGGACCATCTGCGCGGCCGGCATCTCCGCCTTCGTCACCAAGGGGTCCGAGATCGGCGTTTTGATCGCGGCGATCCGGGGCGACGACGTCATGCCGACCCCCGCGCAGCCGATGTCGCTCATCCGCAGGACGATCGCGGCCGGCGCTGAGTGAGCCACCGCGGACGGCCGCCCAGCTCCTGAGGCGGCCGGGGGCGCGATCCGGTCAGTGCCCGACCTCCTCGGGCACCTCGTACCAGCGAACGCGCTCGCCAACGCGGCTCCGCATCCGCCAGGCCATGGTCTTGGGGGCCTCGTCGATGGCCATGCGGATGTTCGTGATCTGCTCTCCGACGTCGAAAGAGGCGCCGGGAAGTGGCGACTCGGCCCACAACTCGCCCAGCCTGCCCAGGTTCCGCTCGGTGGTGTGGCAGAAGCCCCAGTCGCCGCCCAGCAACTTGCGGAGGCGGGGGAGGCTCACCGCCTCCGCATCTGAATCGTCGTCACTCACGCCGTGGTCGGCGAGCAGGCACAGCGCGTCCCCGAGATCCTTTCGGTTGATCTCCCAGACCTGCAGCTTGCTGAGCAGCAGGTCGGCGAGGGTGAGCGTCGGCAACGGGCCCTCGAGGCGCCCCCGGAGGTCGAGCTTGTGGGACATGGTCAACTCGTCGATGACGACGTCGATGGACCACCGGCTGTCCGGCGCCTGGAAGTAGAGGCGGGTGTCGCCGTGGAGGCCGTTGAAGAACGGGTCGCCCAGATAGCCCTCGGAGGTGAGGAACGCCTTGAACACCGAGCCGGCGCCCTTGGCGATGGCGAAGTCCATGTCCTGATATGAGCGCGCGAAGGGGCCGCTACGCACGCTCGGGCAGCGCAACCAGACGGCCAGGCCTCCCAGCAAACGGGCGTGGAGACCGGCGTCCAGGACCGAGGTCGTGAGGCGCCTCGCCTCATCTCGAATGTCAGGCAGGATGTGGTTTGCGTTCTCTTGCATGTGCCGGTGCTGAGCCCTGAATGAGATGTGACAGGGCGGCCGGTGCTTCACCGGCCGCCCTGACCCAGAGTGGAACCGCCCGATTACTCAGGCGGCAGTTCCTTGTACACGAAGCTGACGTTGATGCCCTGACGGGCGCGGATGAACTTGGGCACATAGTAGAGGAGGCCACCGCCCACGATGAGGCCGGCGAACCAGGCCGGGATCCACCACCAGTCGGCGCTGTTGCCGTTCATGACCAGCGCCGGGTAGCGGGTGGAGACCACCGCCAGCCCGACGAAGATGATGATCGAGAGCGGAGCGACGATGAAGAGGACCGGGATGCCCAGGAACTTGACGTTGGCGGGCGAGGCCTTGTAGAGCTCGGGTCGGCGGAAGGGCAGGGCGATGGCGGCCACGCCGACGATCACCACCGCCAGGCATCCGGCCAGCACGATCAACCCGAGCACCAACTGGAAGACGTTGGAATACACACTCCAGACGGTCAGCGCCGCGATGATCAGGTTGGCGACCAGGATCGCGGTGACCGGTGAGTGGGTGCGCTCGTTGACACGGGCCAGCCCCTCCGGCATCAGCCGGTCGAAGGACCAGGCGAAGAACGACCGGATGGGCATGAAGGTGTTGGCGATCATCGAGGGCAGGCTCCAGAAGAGGAAGCATCCCAGGATGATCACCGTGAGGATCGGGGTGTTGAAGGCAAGCGCCGCCAGGAAGGAGTAGAAGGGCCCGGAGGGGATCGCGTAGCTGTGCGGGGCGGCGTTGAGCGCGAACACGAAGTTGTATCCGGCGATCCGGAAGAGGAGCAGCGCGCCGATGCAGAGCAGCGCGACGTCGAATGCCAGCGCGCCGAACATGACCGACAGCTGGCGGCGTCGGTTGGAGGCGCTCTTCAACTCCCCGGACATGTAGACCGACCAGAAGTTCCACATCATGAAACCCTCGATCGAGAAGAGGGCCGGGATGGTGGCGTTCATGTTGCCCAGGTTGGGGGCCGCGTGGGTGGCGCCCGCGCCGGCGATCACCTGCTGGACGGTCCCGCCGCCGAAGCTCTTGTTCAGGGCGTTGAAGTTGGCGAAGAAGCCGTGCTGGCTGGCGAGACCGAGGCACACGAAGGCCACGATCATTCCGACCATGCCGATCAGGAAGGTCCAGTTCTGCCAGCGGAAGGTCGCCTTGGTCCCGCGGATGAGGATGACCGTCACCAGCGCCACCATGAAGAGCGAGGCACCCAGGATCCAGCTGGTGTTGGTCTCAAACGAGGATCCCCAGCTGATCAACTGGCTGTTGGTGCTCAGGCTCCCGAACGCGACCAGGGCCGGCCCCAGGGCAAAGACCGCGAAGAACTTCGCGAAGTAGGCCGCGCCGAGCAGGCCGCCCATGATCATGCAGAGGTTGGATATCAGTGCCAAGGGTGGGGTCAGAACGCGGCTCACCCAGACGTAGTCACCTCCGACCCTCGGCATGCTCGCCCCGAGCAGGGCGAACATGATCAACACCGGGATGTTGAGGACCAAGGTGATGAGCAGCACTCCGACCGGATCGGCCCCCGGGAAGGCGACCAGGGTGAAGAAGATCGACCAGGCCAGGGTGGAGCCGATGGGTGCCGAGATGACCGCGTTGAAGATGGTGGCATCCAGCGCTGAGGCGGAGCGCACCAACCCCGTGCTGTTGCGCACGAACAGCCGACTCCCCGGCCGGCTCTCTGTCGCCATGGCAACCCTCCATCGACTGGACCGAAATTCCCAGCGCTTGACACCTGCGCTGGAGCGAGCTAGAGTCGAACACAACCGAACAGAATTGTCAAGCTTGAAGACATCACCGGACATTCTGAAGCTCACGAACGGACAGATCAGGAGGAAGAGGTGCTGGCGGTCGAGCGGCGTCTGAAGCTGCTGGAGCGGGCGGCGGCGGACCAGGCGGTGGAGGTCAGCGGCCTCGCCCGCGAGTTCCAGGTCTCCGAGATGACCATCCGCCGGGATCTCCGCCGCCTCGAACGGGACGGCTTCGTCCGCCGGACGTACGGGGGTGCGACCACTCGGGTCGTTCGCGCCGTCGGAGCCTTCGAGGTGGGCCAGAACGCCCGCATGCTCCACAACGCCCAGGCGAAGGTGCAGATCGCCCGCCGGGCCGCCCAGTTGACCGCAGGGGTCCGGGTGATGTTCGTGGGGGTCGGCTCGACCGTCGAGCAGTTCGCGCGGGCCATCACCCCCGGCGGGGATCTGGTGGTGGTAACCCCCTCCCTGGCGGTGGCCAGCATGCTGGGCACGCGTCGGATCCGAGTGATCATCGCCGGCGGCCTGGTCCGCCAGGACGAACTGAGTTGCGTCGGCGCCTCGGCCGTCGAGGGGGTGCAGCGTTACAACACGGACATCGCGGTGATCGGGGCCGCGGGGGTGACCGCCCACCGCGGCATCACCGACCTGGACGACGGCGAGGCCGAGGTCATCCGGGCAGCTCTGGAGCACACCGAACGGATCATGGTCGTCGCCGACGGGTCAAAGTTCGGCGACGTGGCCATGAGCACGGTCGCGCCCATCGAGCGCGTCTCGGTGATCGTGACCGATCCGAGCGCCGACACCGCCGAGGTTGAGCGGATCGAGCGCGGCGGGGTGGAGGTGGTCACGGTGCCACCGGAATCACCGGCCCACCGGGCTCCGGGCGATACCGCCGGAGTGGGCGGCGCCGCGGCTCAGGACGCGCGATGAGCTCGCTGCTCCTCGACCTCTTCGGGGTCGACAAGCCGATCGTGGCGATGGTCCACCTCGCCGCTCTGCCCGGCCGGCCCGGCCACGATAGGGAGGCTGGCATGCGACCCATCGTCGATGCCGTCGCCCGCGACGTCGAGACCCTTCAGGCGGCGGGGGTCGACGGGCTCCTCTTCTGCAACGAGGCCGACCTTCCCTACCAACTGCGGGTCGGCGCCGAGGCAGCCGCGGCGATGGCGGCCGTGATCGGTGAGGTGAGGAGCACGATCCGGCGGCCGTTTGGGGTCGACCTGGTCTGGGACCCTGTCGCCAGCCTGGCAGTGGCGCGGGCAACCGGCGCCTGCTTTGTCCGCGAGGTCTTCACCGGTGTCTACGAGAGCGACCTGGGGATCATGCAGCCGGACTACGGTTCCATCGCCAACTACCGCGCCAACATCGGCGCGGGTTCGGTGGCGCTCTTCAGCAACATCACCCCGGAGTTCGCGAGCCCCCTGGGGCACCGCACCATCCCCCAACGTGCCCGGAGCGCGGTCTATCTCGGCGTCGATGTCCTGCTGATCAGCGGTCCGCTCACCGGAACGGCCACCGACGTTGACCAGCTCCGCGCTGCCAAGGCCGCGGTTCCCCAGACCCCCGTACTCGCCAACACGGGCGTGACCACGGACACGGTGGGGTCAATCCTCGCCGCTGCCGACGGCGCGATCGTCGGCACTCACCTGAAGCGTGACGGAGTCACCTGGAATGAGGTCGACAGGTCGCGGGCGGCTCGGTTCATGGAGGCGGCGGGCAGTGCGCGGGAGGCCGCCCAGGTCCACTGATGGCCAAGAAGACGCTCATCTACTTCGTCAGCGACCTGCACGGGTCGAGCCTCTGCTTCCGCAAGTTCATCAACGCGGCCCGAGTGTACGAGCCCACCGTGCTGGTACTGGGCGGCGACTTGGCGGGCAAGGCGATCCAGTCCATCGTCCGCGGTCCCGGCGGCATCTGGGAGTGCAACTTCGTCGGCACTCCCTACAAGGTGCAGGACGGGCCCGAGCTCGTGGAGTTGGAGCGGCTGATCGCGGACCACGGCTACTACCCCTACCGCGCCGAGCCGGGCGAGCTGGAGGCCATGGAGGCCGAGGGGACCCTCGATGACCTCTTTCTGCGCCTGATGCGCGAGCGCCTCACCGACTGGCTCAACCTCGCCGATGAGAGGCTGCGCCCCCTGGAGCTGCCCCTCTACATGATGCTCGGCAACGACGACCCGGTGGAGCTGGGCGAGCTGGTCGATCGCGCCCCCTGGGGCGTCCACGCCGAAGGAAAGGTGGTCTGGATCGACGACCAGCACGAGATGATCAGCTGGGGATACGCCAACACCACCCCGTGGCACACCTTCCGCGAGCAGGACGAGCAGCAGCTTGCCGCCGTCTACAAGTCCATGGCCGACCAGCTCCAGAACCCGGAGCGGGCCGTCTTCAACCTCCACGCGCCCCCCTTCGGGACCCAGCTCGACGAGGCGCCCGCGCTGGATGTGAACCTGCGGGTCCAGGCAAGCCTGGGCCAGGTGCAATACGCGTCGGTGGGGAGTACCGCGGTGCGCGAGATCGAGCTCGAGCGCAAGCCGCTGCTCGGCCTGCACGGCCACATCCACGAAGCCTCGGGCATCCGCCGTCTGGGAGAGCGCAAGACCGTGGTCCTCAACCCCGGCAGCGACTACACCACCGGTGCGCTCATGGGCGCGTTGATCACCCTCGACCGCGACAAGGTGAGCGCGCAGCTGGTCCGCGGATAGCCGAGGCCCAGCCATGACTCCCCACACCACGCTCGCGCTCGGCGCGACCGCGCCGAGCCGAGAGGTGCTCGTCGCCATCGACGTCGGGACCTCTGGCGCGCGCGCCTCCGCCTTCGACATCTCCGGCGCACCGATCGCGGAGGTGCGCCGCGCCTACCCGACCTCATTGCCCAAGGAGGGATGGGCGGAGCAGGACGCTCGCCGCTGGCAGAGCGCCTCGGTCTCCGCCCTGGCCGGGCTGGTGCGCCAGTTGGGGCCGCGCAGCCGCATCCACGGCATCGGCGTCACCGGCCAGTGCCCGAGCGTCGTCCCCGTGGACGGTGGGGGCCTGCCCCTCCGCCCCGGGATCATCTATCGGGACAATCGGGCGACCGCGGAGGCGGCATGGATGTGCGAGTGCTTCGGCACCGCCGCGCTCCACGCCCTCACCGGCCACGTGCCCGCCGCCTTCCATACCGCTGCCAAGATCCTCTGGCTCCGGGCCCACGAGCCAGAGGTCTTCGCCCGAACCCGGCGGTTCCTCCAGCCGACCGACTGCGTCGTCCTCGCGCTCACCGGGGAGGTGGGCACCGACTGGACCATGGCGGCGGCGACCGGGCTCCTCGACCTGAGGGGGCGTTGCTGGGCCACCGGCCTGCTGGCCAACCTCGACCTGGACCCCGACCTGCTGCCCTCGATGCGCCCCTCCTGGAGCGTGACCGGTCACCTCCGACCCGCGCTGGCGCGCCGTCTGGGACTCTTGACCGCGGTGCCGGTGGTCGCCGGGGCGGGCGACAGCATCGCCTGCGCCGTCGGGGCCGGGGTCACCGCGCCGGGGCCGGTGAGCGAGATGGCGGGCAGCTCGACCTGCCTCAACTCGGTGGTCGCCGAGCCCCTCGAGGACGTCGATGTCACCCACTACCCCAGCGCGGTGGAGGAGCGTGGCTACCTCACCGAGGTGGGGATCAACACCACCGGCGAGGCCCTTGACTGGGTGGTCCAGCTCGCCTACAGCGGTCCGGGGCGGCGCCTACGGGACAGTGGGTACGCGCGCCTCGACCGCGATGCCGCGGCCATGCCGCCGGGCGCCGACGGCCTGCTCTTCGCTCCGGTGCTGGGTGACGGGGAGCGCGACGACCCGGAGCTCCGCGGAGCGGTGACCGGGCTCTCGCTCCGCCACGACCACCGTGCCTGGGGACGCGCAGTCCTGGAGGGGGTCGCCTTCGGGATCCGGGCCCGCCTCGAGACCCTGGGCCGCGCCTCGACCCCGCTCACCGAGCTGCGCGTCTCGGGGGGCGGCGCCAGACTCGACTCCTGGAACCAGATCAAAGCCGACGTGCTCGGGGTTCCGGTCATCCGCGTGGCCGGCGACGCGACCGCCGCCGGCGCGGCCATGCTGGCCGGGATCGGTACCGGCGTGTACCGGGACGCCGATGCGGCAACGGCCGCGGGCTTTCGACCCGGCTCCCGGGTGGAGCCGGATAGCCAGAACCGTGAGCGTTACGACGAGATCTACGCGCGCTATCGGGCTCTGATCGGCTCCCCGGTGGTGCGCATCCACCATCGGGCGGAGGACTGAGGTGCGCGCCCGGCTCGGCATCAACAACTGCTTCGCTCTCAAGCGCTGGCCGCGTCCCGAGGATTGGGCCCAGGTGGTGCGGGACGAGCTGGACCTCAACCTCGTCGAGCTCTCCCTCGACCTGGTCGAGGGCTTGGACACGCCGGCAGAGCGAGCGCTGTCCGTGGAGCGGACCCGGGCAGCGCTGGAGAAGCACGGGCTACGCGCCGAGACCACCTTCACCGGCCTGACCGCCTACGGTCTCAACCTGCTCATGCACCCCGACCCCGAGCGGCGCGACGCGGCGCTGCGCTGGTACCGGATGGTGATCGACGTCACCGCCCAGCTCGGCGCCGAGGCGACCGGCGGCCACGTCGGCACCATGAGCGTGCCCGACTGGAAAGACCCGACCCGGCGGTCGGCGCGCTGGTCCGACCTGCGGCGCGCCCTCATCGAGATCTCCGGTCACGCCCGGGACGTGGGACTCAGCCACTTCCTGATCGAGAACTTGGTCAGTCTGCGGGAGCCGGCGACCATGGACGGCGTCGAGGAACTGCTCACCGAGGGGGGCGCGGCCCATGTGCCGGTGCGGCTCTGCCTGGACGTCGGACACCAGTGCGTCGCGGGGACGGAGGGTGACGAGCGAGACCCGTATGCCTGGCTCCAGCACTTCGGCAGCCGCCTCGTCGAGGTTCAGCTCCAGCAGTCCGACGCCCTCGGCGACCATCACTGGCCCTTCACCCCGGAGCGCAATGCGACCGGCCGCATCGAACCCGGCCGCGTGCTCGACACCCTGACGGCCTCAGGTGCCGAGGACGTGCTCCTGATCCTCGAGATCATCCCCGCCTGGGAGGAGGATGACGGGCAGGTGATGGAGGGGCTGCGTGCGTCCGTCGAGCTCTGGAAGGACGCCCTGCAGCGGCGAGGTCTCCAATGATCGACGGCTCGGTCAACGCGACTTCGGCGCGCATTCACTACCGGATCCATGGGGAGGGCCCGGAGACCCTGGTCCTGGTCAACGGGGTGGGGGACGACCTGGAGGCGTGGGCCAACCAGATCGACGACTTCGTGAACGCCGGCCTGCGAGTGGTCAGTTTCGACAATCGGGGTGTGGGGTTCTCGAGTCAGCCCCCCGGTCCGTACAGCGGCGCCGAGATGGCCGGTGATCTGAACGTCCTCGTCACCGAGCTCAAGCTGCCGCCCTTCCATCTCGCGGGCGTCTCGCTGGGTGGGGTGATCGCGCAGGAGTATGCGATCGCCCACGGCAACGACCTCCGCTCCCTGGTGCTCGCCAACACCTACGCGGCGCCCGACCCATTCGCGCGCGCCGCCTTCGAAAGCTGGGCCGTCGTCGCAGAGGCGGCGGGAATGGCCGTGATGATGCGCCAGCAGGCACCCTGGATCTACAGCCCGGCCTTCTACGAGCGGCATCCGGGGAGGGTCGAGGAGCTCATCAGGGAGGCCCAGAAGAGCACCCAGCCAGCGGCGGCCTTCGCGGCCCAGACCGCGGCGCTCGTCGACCACGAGGCGCGCGCCAGAGTGACGGCGATAACCACGCCGGCGCTCGTGATCGCCGCGCGGGACGACATCATCATCAGGGAGGCGCTTTCCCGGAGCCTGTGCGCATCGCTTCCCGACGCGACCTGGAGCGTCGTTCCAGGTGGCCACGCCGCCTTCTGGGAAAACCCGGCGCCGTGGAACCGTGCAGTTATCGACTTCGTGAGGGCGCGCGGCGCACTCTGATCACTGGAGGAGTTTGTCATGACCATGTCGCTGGAGCAGAGGTTCGGAACGCCCAAACCGGTTATCGCCATGCTGCACTTCCCTGGCCTGCCCGGCCGCCCGCAGCACGATCGGGAAGCGGGACGCCAGCACCTGGTCGACGTGCTCGGGCGCGACCTCGAGGTGTTGCAGGAAGCCGGCGTCGACGCCCTGCTCTTCTGCAATGAGGCCGACATCCCCTATCAGCTCGTGGTCGGTCCGGAGATCCCGTCGGCAATGGCATCGGTGATCGGCGAGCTGCGACCGTCCATCCACGTTCCCTTTGGGGTCAACATCCTCTGGGATGCCAGAGCCAGCCTGGCGCTGGCTCGCGCCACCGGCGCGACCTTTGTCCGCGAGGTGTTCACCGGCGTCTACGAGAGCGACATGGGCTTGATCGCCCCGGCGCTGGGCGAGCTCGCCGCCTATCGCGATCAGATCGGCGCCTCGGACGTCGCCATGTTCGACAACATCACGCCCGAGTTCAGCAGCTCGATCGGCACCCGCACCGTGGCGCAACGGGCCAAGAGCGCCAGCTTCCTGGGCGTCGACGCCATCCTCATCAGCGGCCCCGAGGCGGGTGTCCCCTTCGCCATGAGCGACCTGCGCGCGGCGAAGGAGGCGGTCCCGCGGACGCCGGTGTTCGCCAACACTGGGGTCCAGGCCGAACGGCTGGCCGAGATCCTGGCCATCGCGGACGGCGTGATCGTTGGCACCAGCCTCAAGGTGGATGGCATCACCTGGAACGCCGTGGATCCCGCCCGGGCTCGCGCGATGATGGAGACGGCTCGAGAGATCCGCGCCTCGGCTGCCGGCCCCGTTTGAGCCGACCCCCGATCGAGGCGGTCGTCCTCGACATGGACGGCCTGCTCATCGATACCGAACCGGTGTGGCGCGTGGCGGAAGTCGCCGTGTTCACTGAGCTGGGCATCGAGCTGACCGAGGCAGAGCTCCTGGGCTCGATCGGCCGGACCATCGACGAGGTCGTGCCCATCTGGAGGCGACGGCAGCCCGGCCGGGGCGGTGAAATGGATCAGTTGAGCGATGCCGCGGTGGCCGATCAGATCATCGACCGGGTGGCGACGTGGGTGAGGGCAGAGGGCGAGCCGATGGCCGGAGTGATCCAGACGTTGGATCTGCTCCGGCTTCTGGACCTCCGTCTCGCCATCGCCTCGTCGTCACCGCGACGGATGATCGACGTGGTGTGCGAGCGACTGGGCTTGACCAGCATCGAGGTGCGCTGCTCGGCCATCGATGAGGTGAGGGGCAAGCCCGCGCCCGACGTCTACCTCACCGCGGCCCGACGCCTGAGCACGAGCCCTCGGCGCTGCCTGGCGATCGAGGACTCGCCGAGCGGGGTGCAGGCAGCGAAGGCGGCCGGGATGCGCTGCATCGCCGTCCCCGACCCGCTGCTCGCCGGCGACCCCCGCTACAGGAAGGCTGACCTCGTCCTGGCCAACCTGGCCGAACTCGACGAGTCCCTGCTGCGGGCTCTCGGCGCACGCAAACCCTCCGACCCGGCCAACCCGACCAACTCGAACGCAGCCAGCCGCCAAGGAAGAGGAGTGGTACGCCCAGGAGGATTTGAACCCCCGGCCTTCTGATCCGTAGTCAGACCCCCTGTGCATCGGCGCGAAATCGGTTGCGTCCGAATTCGGTAGAAGCGTCTGTGCGGAGAGCGGCGCTGTATAGCACACGCTAACCCTGTTGCTTGGATTCCCTTGGGATTCCAACGTTTTCAGTGCCTCCGGACGAGGATGGAACCCGTCATGGTTTCGCCACACTTCAGACACCGGATCGTCATTGTATGCCCTCGCTCTGATGGCCGTTCGGCAGTTCTGACTATCTCTCACCGGTGCATCTGGCTCATGCCCGTATCCCACAGAGCGCGCACTCTCATCTGTGGCGAGTTGTCCGACCAGCAGGGTTTCTGAAGGAGAGGCCGTGAACTTCATGCGGTCAGTGGCGAAGCGGGGGCGGATGGCATCGCTTATGGTCGGACTCCTGCTCGTGCTGGGCACGGTCGGCTTTCACGGGGCGGCCTCGGCCGCTTCCCCGCCGCCGCCCCGGTGGACGCTCGGTCAGAGCACGACCACACTCCGGGCCGGACAATCCTCTGTGTACTCGTTCAACCTGTCGACCGTCGCCTCGTATGGCACGGAGTACGATCCGGTGACGTTCACCGACGCCTTCTCGGACACCATCTCGGTGACGGAGACCCCGACTGGAACCGGCTGGGACTGCAGCGCGACGACCGTCGGGTCGAGCAACGTCTCCTGCGTCTACGCAGTCACCACGCCGCTGCCTCCGGGCACCGCCCTGCCCTGGCTCGCGGTTCCGGTGCTGCTTGCTGATTACTCGGGTCCGGTCTCCAGTCAGGTTGACGTTACGTCGGCGGACAATGATCCTCTCGATCAGCAGAATACCGCCAACTACGTCGATGCGAGCTACCCGGTCGCGCAGATAGCCATTCTCACCACCTCGGTGGGCGTCACTGCCACCCAGACTGTCGCAACCCCGGCCGGCACCGGTCCTTTCACGTACACACTGACGGCCTCTCCGAACTCGTCGTGGGGCACCCTCTCGCTCGGCAGCACAAGCGGCGTTCTCACCTTTATCCCGGCCGCCGGGGTGAGCGGGAACTTGGCTCCGGCCGCCTACAACGTCACTGACGCCTCCGGCGACGTCCCCTGGTATTCCACCTCCATCATTATCACCATCGCCCCCACGGTCAGCACCGCGTCCGGGAGTAGCACCGGGCCCGCTGCCGTGGTGGTCACCCCCGCTTCCCCGGCCGGCACTGGCCCCTTCAGCTACGCACTGGCCAGTACCCCGTCCACTTCGGATGGCACCACCAGCATCAACTCCAGCACCGGGCGGATGACCTTCACCCCGGCCCGTGGCTTCATCGGCACTGCCAGTGGCAGCTACACCGCCACGGACGCCACGGACGCCACCTCGGCTCCGGCTTCAGTGTCCTTCACCGTTAGCGAGCCGTCCGGCCCGGGCGGCGGCGACGTGGCCGCCACCGCCACAGCCACCCAGGGGCTGGTCATCGCCTTGCCGCAGAATGGGGTCGCTCCGCTCACCTATGCGCTCAGTTCCACGCCGTCCGCCAGCCAGGGCACGGCGTCGGTCAACTCTTCCACCGGCAATGTCACGTTCACGGCCGCGAATTACTCGGGACCGGTCAGCCCGTTCGGCTACACGATCACCGATCAGTACGGCCAGACCGCCTCGGGAACGATCAACATCACCGTCCTGCCGCTCATCGAGGCGACGGGCGGGAGCCAGATAGCACCCACTGCGATCACCCTCAACGTGGACAGCACGTGGCCCCCCAAGGGGACCGGGCCGTTCACGTGGTATCTGACCAACCTGCCGCCCGCTTCTGACGCCAGCGCCAGCATCAACCAGACGACCGGGGTGATCACGGTGACTCCGGCAGCGGGGTTCAGCGGCACTGTGCCCAGCTTCGACTACTACGTGATCGACGCGTCCGGGGACCAGAGTGCGGCAGTGGCGGTGACCGCCGTCTTCTCCAAGCCCAGCGCTCCGGTCGCCAACGGCAAGGAGTACAGCGTCTACGCCGGGAGCAGCGTCAGCGAATACGCGAGCAGCGGCTTCCAGACCGGGGACACGGGGGTCCGGCCGTTCAGCACCGAGGTCACCTCGGGGCCGAGTCATGGCACCCTCAGCTACGCCAGTGACGGGAGCTTCGTCTACACGCCCACCGCGGGTTTCTCCGGGAGCGACTACGTCTACTACCGTGAGTACGACACCTACGGCCAGGTTTCCGGCACCGGCTCGGTGTGGTTCGAGGTGGACCCGGTCGCCTACACCGTCACCGCTTCATCGACCGCGCCAGCGGCGGTGGTCACCGGTATTCCCACCCCGCTCGGGACCGGTCCGTTCACCTGCTCGCTGGTTGGGCAGATGCCCCCCACCTCGCAGGGAACGGTCAGCCTCAATAGCTCCACCTGTACCTTCACCTTCACCCCGGCCGCCGGCTTTGCGGGTTACGTGCAGAGCTTCCAGTATTCGGTGAGTGGGCAGGGCGGGATGGGATCGGAGTCGGTCCCTGTCGACCTCCGGGTGCTCGCCCCGGTCGCCCCGGTCGCGACCATCAAGAGCTTTACGGTGGCGGCGGGCGCTGACGTTACCGTGCCCGCCGCGGACGGCCTCCAGGTGGGGGACAGCGGCACCGGCTCGCTCGCCAGCGCAGTCGTCACCGGCCCGAACCACGGCACCATCAGCGTCAGTTCGAGCGGAGGCTTCACCTACTGGGCGTCGGCCTCCTACTCGGGCCCGGTCAGCTTCACCTATGCGGATACCGACGCGTGGGGGCAGGTCTCCAACAGTGCCACGGTGACCATCACCGTGACCCCGGTCGTCCAGGCCATGACCGCCATCACGGTGGCGGGGCATGTCGTGCATCTCACTCCGTCCACTCCAGCCGGGGCCGGCCCCTTCATCTTCGCCTTGGACAGCCTGCCGCCCAGCAGCGACGGTCAGGCGACCATCAACAGCACGACCGGGATGGTCACCTTCACCCCGGCGGCGGGGTTCACCGGCACCGTGCCGAGCTTCGCCTACGAGGTCATCGACGGGCACGGTGACACGAGTGCCGCGGCCGCGATCAACATCCATGTCAGCCTACCGGGAGCCCCGGTCAGTAACGACCAGAGCGTCGCGACGAGCGCAGGCAGCACGCTCACCGTCCCCGCCAGCACCGGGCTGCTGGCGACGGCCACGGGCACTCCACCACTCACCGCGTCGCTCACCCAAGCCGCCGCGGATGGCACCGCGGTCGTCCATGCGGACGGCAGCTACAGCTATACGCCGAACCCCGGCTTCTCCGGCGCCGACTCCTTCCTCTACGCCGTGAGTGACGGCTACGGGCAGACCTCATCGGCCAGCACGGTCACCATCCAGGTCACCCCGAGCGCCAGCGCCGTGAGCGGAACGGGCTCGACGGGCACCACCACGATGACCCTGCCGGCCCCGATACTCACCGGGACGGGACCATTCACCTGCGCTCTGACCAGCACGCCTTCCGTGTCCTCAGGCACGGCGAGCATTGACCCCACCACCTGTGCGGTCAGCTTCACTCCGGCGCCGGGCTTCTCCGGGCCGGTGCCCGCCTTCCACTACACGGTCACCGACGCGACGGGAAACAGCACCGCTGCGCTGGTCACCCTCACCATCCGGCCGACGGCGGCACCGTTCACCGCCACGGCGACCAACCCCGGCGGAACGGCCACCACCCTTCAACTCCCCGCCCCCCAGGGCACGGGACCGTTCAGCTTCGAGATGGTTGCGGGCACGGCATCTGATCCAGAGTACGGGACGATCAGCCTCACCACCGCGGGTGAGCTCACGCTCACCCCACCGGCCGGATTCTCCGGCCCCATCCCGAGTTTTCCCTATGAGGTGGTCGACACCTCGGGCACGCTCAGCCTGCCGGCCACCATCACGGTGACCGTCCCCTCGACCGGCGCTGCGCACCCCAAGGCTGGTGCTGCCGCCGGCGGTTCCACCACCCTGTCGCCCGTCGCTTCGCCGACCGCTGTGGCGGTCAGCGCCGGGTCTTCCACAGAGCCGCTCGAGGGTGGGGCACTCGCCCCCACCGCCAACCCCGGCAACATCGCCATCAACCCGGGACCCGCGGGCGGGGCACTCGTCTCCGCGTCCGCCCCTGCCAGCGGTTTTCCCACTGCGCCACTCGGCGGCTTGCTGATCCTGGTCGGGCTTGGCTTCTTCCTCGTCTGGATCCGGCGGCGTCGGGGGCGGACTGAGGCGTAGGGTTCACGGCTCCTTCAGGGCCCTCCGGCCATCGAACTCGCCACTCGATGTTCCGGGGGGCCTCCTTGTGCCGGGGAGGTCTTGTCACTCGGGGTTTGGCCGCTTTCTGATGTCCGACGGCCGAGCCGCCTCCCCTCTCTGGACAGGCTCGAGTAGTCAGCATGAGGGGGCAGGCGTCCCCGGGGCAGTCGATCCCGACACCTCCGCAGCCATCGCGCAGGCACTCTATGTGATACGCGAATCTCTCCGCCACAGCCAAACGCGTTTCGGAGCCGCGGGTCGTCAATCGCACCATCCGCATCTGATTCCGAGTCTGTCTTGCTGAGAGGGGGCAGCTCAATCTCGGAGAATCTGGTTCCGATTCTCAAGCAGCTAGCAACATCAACCACGCCTCAAGCTGAACGGTCGGACGCTACTCTTGAGGTACTGCGGACCCTCCTGTCGGTGGAGACCGTCACGGTTCTGCAACTCGTGGGCTTCAATTTCAGAAGAGCCATTGGCGAGCCGTTGACTGAGCTTGTGGCAGGTTTCATTTCTGCACGGGCGGCCGAAAGCCGTCCTGGGCCCTCAGTTGCGCGCGCCAACGCGAGTCCTGGCCGCCGACGGTGATGGGTTCAGTTGTGAGGGGCGAGCTCACTCCGCCCACCTTTAGCTGCAGCTCCTCCTCGCCAGCTACGGAGGCGCTGCCGTGCGACTCAGCGCGGCGGGAAGCCGCTCGACTTGATCTGGCGGCGCAGTAGGGCGGTGAAATCCTCTGCGAGGCGGCTGGCGTCGGCGAGCAGCACCGCCCGGCGCACCGCCGCTGGCGTCAGCTGCACGTGCAGCGGACGGTAGTCGAACAATCTCGACACGATCAGGCGGTTCGGATTCGCATCGTACTCGGACCTGGTCGTCCAGTTGTTTGGATTCGTGAGCGTGACGACGGGGAGGATGGCGGTGGCGTACTCGGTGGGATCGATTGCGTTCAGCACCCGTCCTGCAATACGCAGTGCGCGGCCGATCTTGTCGCGCACGTCCTCCTCGAGGATAGGCCGCATCCCGGACTTGATCCAGACTGGCTCCGCTGGCTGTCGCACGACAACGGTGCCAGCGCCATCGACGCTCAGCCCGCCGCGCTTGTGCGCCAGAACTAGCCTCTCGTGCACCACCTGCGGGTTGTCCCAGCCCGCCACCTCGAAGAGGGGATCGGCGCCGAACAGCAACTCCTGTGCCAATCGCTGCGCCAGCTCGCGCGACTCAAGCTGCGCCGGCCGGACCAGCGCTTGCGTCGGACCAGCCGCGACGGCAACGACAAGCTCGCTCCCGCTCCCCTTCGGTTCGACCTTAAGGGCCTCATCCGCCCGGGCGAGCAGCGGAGCCTCGTCAACCACACCGGTGGCACGCTCCACCTCGAAGCGATGCAGCGCCCGGACAACACATCTCGTGAGTTCGTTGGGGGTACGAAACCCCTCTGTGAGGTGACCCTGCTCCCACCCCCGGACATCGGCAAGGAATCGCGCCGCCGTCGGCTCTCGCTCGATCCCAGACTGCACGAAAACGAGCACCTTGTCGTTTTCGCGGACCGCGAGGTACTCCTCGTGCGTCGCCGACAGCTTGGAGCGCTGCGGCGTGCCGTAGGCGGCTCCGAGCAACAAGACTACGGCGTCGGCGTCACGCGCTTCCTGGAGGCAGGCGCACTGCGGCGATTGCGGGCTGGCTGCGAAGTCTTCGGCCTCGATGACGTCGTGGCCGAGCGTCTCGATGCCCTGCCGGGCCGCCGACCGCATCTCCTCGAACCCCCTGATAACGGAACTGATGAAGACCCTCATGACTTGTTCGCAGCGAAGCGCGCCTGCCGGAGTCGCGGGATGAGCAGGGCATCAAGCCGGACGAGGACCAGGTCAGCTAGGTGAGCCAGCACGCGGTCGCGGGTCGCGTCGTCGGCGGTCTCCGTAACCAGCTCGAGTTGCCAGCGGTAGAGATTGTTTTGGATACCGTACCAGTCCGTGAGGACGTCGAGCGCCTCTGTCGGCAGCAACGCAGCGTCGACGGGTGGAATCCCGATCAGGAACCGCATGGTGTCAGACCCCAGCAGCTCAGGCAGCGCCACCAGAAACGCGGCGAACTCGTGGCAGGCGAACCACACTCGCTCTCGGCTCGGCGTGGTCGGGTCGAAGAGGGCCAGGTGGAGCGAGGGCAGGTGCTGGGCCCAAGCGTCAGGGATCCCCGCGTTCGCGAGCGCTCGGATGAAGCGGGTTTGCCCGTGCGGTTGCAACCGCGTGTTCACAATGGTCATCTTGGCGTTTCTGCATGTCCCGTTGCGCTTGAATTCGGGTGGTCCGACTCCAGGCGTTGCGGCAACCACTCAGGCGGGCGGGCCAACGTCTTCGCCACGCAACTGACGGCCGCGTCGAGCGATACGTTCGATAAGGTCGCTGTCGAACGACCTCACCACGACCTCGGTGACGCCCGCATCCGACTCCTCGGTGACCACGTCAACTAACGCGCGCGCGGCGAGGCGATCGGCGCCACGCATCACCGCGGTGTTGGGCCAACTCGGGGCGACACCAGGCGATAGCTCGGCGAGGATGCGGAACCATGCCGCAGGGGAAACAGAGGCACGGCAGCCGCGCTGGGCGTCGCCAGCGTCCACTTGGATGAGATAGTCGAGGACCGCGTCGCGGCCGAGACGGAGCTCGCGCGTGGTAACCCGGCGCGGCGGTGGTCCCGGCCAGCCGAAGGTCAGGATTGGAAACCTTCCCTGCGTCGGTCCCCACCACGCCTCGCTCTCGGCGATGAGCGGCGCGCCGACGGCCTCGAGACCAGCACGCGTGTGCGCGAAGGCCTCGTCAGAGACGAACCACTGCCGGTCGATGCTGACCACCCGGCCGCGCACAACGAAGCCGTCGGGGCGCTCAGCAGCCGAGCGCATGCCCACAAGCACAGGGCTCACCTGGGCGGCGACGATGTCGTCGCGGCTGACCCACCCGTGGACCGCCGCCGCTGGGCAGTCGACGGTCACCACCTCGCCCTCGTCTCCGAGGTACGCCCGGATGGCGCGCACGTATTCGGAATTCTGTGCCTGGCCGACCAGCCGTGCCCGCAGATCTATGGCGTCGGCCAACTCCTGCGGAAGGCGAATCGTGACTCGCTGGTTCATCAACAGCGACTCTAGCTAGATGCCGCCCCAGCGTCAAGACGTCATGCCGCCGTATTCCCTGCTCAAGCCGCATCGGCTGCGCGGCGCGGACGGCGCCGCGAGCCCCTACCTTCTCCCCGAGGGTTTTGGCATGCCCGAACCCGACCAACGAGCTGACCAACAAGCGCGGGGCACGCGGCGATCCCAGGCATTACTCCCGAATACGAAACGACCCTCAACGGCACCGATCCCGCATTTCGTAAACCGCTGGCCGGGAGTTCGAATCTCCCCGTCGGCTCCAGGTTTACACCAGCTTTACACCACGCCCCTCTCGCAACCCCCGCGCATCGCCCCGTCGGTCAGCGGCCGCGCAGATGGTTAGGCGAGCGTGCCGACCGCCCCTCCAGCACCCCCGGAGGGGCGGTGACCGGCCGTTGGCCGCCAGCCAACGGAACGAGAGCAGTACCTGGGCGGCCGCGCCCCGCATGGACGACCCTCCGTCAATTGCGCTCCCCAGCCCCCGGGCGAACACGCGTGTGTCCGAGTAGCAGAACGCACACCGTTCTGTTACCCTCTTGCAGTGCGGTTCACATATAGGTAAACTATGATTCGCGTAGCTTACAGAGGGAGGCTGAAGAGGATCGCCTGGTTAGCCGAGGACTCCGGTCGGTTTCTGGGCCAGGAGTATTACGACAGTTTGAACGCACCGGAGCGCGCGAAGTTCGTAGCTAGGTTCCACCGCTTGGGAGAATTCGGTCAAATCACAAACCCTGATCAGTTGCGGAACGAAGGAAACGACATCTGGTGCATCAAGGCATCGGCGCATAGGCTGCCCTGTTTCTTCGACGGACGGGACGTCCTCGTCACACACGGCTTCCGCAAGAGGTCGACTAAGATGCCGGCCGGCGAGAAGGACCGGGCCCTCCGCATGATGGGCACCTACTTCGCGGAGAGAGGAGCATGACCCCAAACATCCCGCAGACAGACGCGGAATTCGATCGCCTCGTTGAGCAGGAGAAGCTGATTCTCGAAGCCACCGAGACTCTGTGCGGCCTTATGAACGAGCTCGGAGTCAGTCGCACTTCGCTTGCCGAGCGCGCCGCGACCACCAAGAGCCACGTCTCTCAACTGTTGAACGGCAGTCGCAACATGACGCTTCGCACCCTGGCTGATCTCGCGTATTCTCTCGGTCACCGCATGAGGCTCGAGGCTGAGCCGCTTGCTGCAGTCGCTCAAACCCAGTATCCGTATCAACTCTTGGGCGCCGAGCCACGCGTATTCCTCGCCGCCCCACAGGTCCCGACCACCACCTATCTCTTCGCCCCGGACACGACCTCCACTATCGGGTACTCGAACTTGCAGTTCGCACAAGCGCCTAACTACAACTCGCTGCCCAAGGCTGAGCAACAGGCCACCGGAGCATCGGAGCGCTACGGAACCGACCAGTCAGGTGAACGAAGCACTCAGCCCAGCACACCCCTTCGCGCCGCGGATCAGCGGCTGGCTGCTTAGGAGCGCGCCCATGAAGACAACCATCCTCATCGCACGACGGGCGTATGAGTTTCATCCTGACCACCTGAGACTGACCCTCCTTTCCACCGCTGCAGCACGCGAGACGGTACAGCAGCGCTTCGGGTTCACCACGTCGGCCGTCGCCACACCTCCGCCGAGCTTTGGTCCGATCGCCAACACCCTACCGCCAGGCGTCGTTTTCAATGTTGGGTCAATAGTTAGCCGCGACGGTACGATCATCCCCATCCGGTTTCTCAATTTTGAGCCTACACGGGTAGTCATCGACACCTCAACACCATCCTCCTATCTGGACGAGGTCTGGACAGCTCTAACCGACGCTCTTTCCGAAATCCACGGCGGCGGCGGAATGACTGCACTAGCAGCGCCCCAAGATGTCCGCGACTATAGTGCCTTGAGCGCAGAGAGCGAAGCCGATTTGAGCTTCCTGATTCCTACGGCGCTGCAAGCGGCGGTGAACTCCGCTCTAGGTGTCTCCGTGCAGGAGCGCACGCTAGTGCCAACGATGTTCCTCCAGCCAGTGGCCACCGCTGTCAAGTACGATGGCCTCATCGTGGACGACCCAAGCAGCTTTCAAATATCGCTGCGGGCCGGATCTTTCCCCACTGAGAGGCTGCTGTTTAGCGGTGCGCCGCTGGATACCGATTCACACGCTCAGTATCTCGCACTACTTGAGCAGAACCTCAGAGGCGGACCACCCTGCGTCGGATAGGGCTTACCTGCATGCCCCGCGCGTTGCTGGTCGACGCTTGAGCCACATGACCAGCCAGGAGACGAGCGCGCACGGGCGCACGAGCCGGCGACCACGACAAACACCCCCGACACGACAAACGCCGGGTGCCTCATCGCCCTGAGGCCGCAGGCAAGCCAAATGGGCTGCTACACCGCCCGGGGAGGGGTCTGCGATCTTGAAAACCGCAAGGGCCGCCAAGCCCTCGGGGGTTCGAATCCCTCTCCCTCCGCCATAAACCTTTGATACACAAGGGATATGGTGTTTCGCGCGTTTGTTAGTTTCGCCTTGATAGGTGCGATTGCCCATTTCATTCCGGCTTTCGTGCCACCATCCACCCCGGGTGCGACCTGACAGTCGTCTGGGATTGCAGATCAACTGGCAGGATCGGAGCTACATCGCACTGCTGGTGGCGATCGCCGACCGGCGGCGTAGCGGGGTGGTCAGGGTGGCCACGGTGGCGGTGATCACGGTGCCGGTGGCCATGACCACCGCGGTCGTGGCCGTGATGGTGATCAACGCGGCGGTGCTGATCCTCCGTCGTCTGAGCCGTACGACTGGCGCTCTAGCCCTCATCGATGTCGGCATCGAGGGGGAGCCGAAGATCGTCGGGAAGTTCGACCACGGTGAGGCCGCGCGCCTCGGCGCGTAGTTGTATTGAGAGGTCGCCGGTTGCAGTTCATCAGCGCGGTCAACGAGCTGCGCGCCGACTTCGGGCTGTCCCCTATCAACAGCTAAGAGTGGGCGGACGACAACCTCCTAGCTAGGACTTGGAGACATTACCATGGACACCGTATCCCAGGAAGCAGCACGCTAGCTCTTCGATGACGCGCGCGTCGCACGTTAGGAGGTTCGGGGTGAACATCAGACACTACGTCGAGCAACAGCACCAGCTGATCGTGGAAGGCCACGATCCAACGTATGCGATGGCCCGGCTCCTGTCGCTTACAAGAGATGAATCGGCGAACGACCTCGCGGCCCTCGCCACTGTCCTCGCTCGCGCGGTCGAGGACGGTGACGACACTACCCTCAGAGAGATCGGCAGCGTGCTGAGCGATCTCGCAATCGAGGTGGAGCTCATCAACTCGGCCGAAGAGCACCTCGGCCCGTTGCGTGCCGACTCGGTGACACGCTAATCACCGGCCGAGCCACCTCCCCTCTCCGAACAGGCTCAAGTAGGCAGCATGAGGGGGTCAGACATCCCCGAGGAAGTCGATCCCGACACCTCCACAGCCATCACGCAGCACTCCACGTGATGCACGAATCTCCGCCACAGCCAAGCGCTATTCGGAACAATCGGAGGTTGTGGGAGACGTCGCCGACGACCATGGACAACTCTAACGGGAGGGTCGGGACCGAGTTAACCACGGTGCGGTGCTTGCCCGTCTCTGTGTCGTGCTCGGTGAGCGGTTCGTAGGCCCGCACCTGCTTGAACCACTCCACATGCGCACGGAGTGTCGCCAGGTGCTCGTTTGCCCGCAGGACCCTATAGCGCCACGTGGAACGAGGTTCGATGGAGCGGATGGGACCGCGTACTATAGGCATCGTGCGTTACCCCCCTTGACGGCCGAACGCCGCGCACTCAAATCTCAGTGCGAGAAGGCTGCATCAGCGGCCGCACCCGCGAAGTCCGAGTGCAAGCGGGGAGAGTGTCGCTCGAAGGTTAGCTCTCCCTTCGTGTCCCGATCGGTCCAGTAGGAGCCGGTAAGTCGACCCGGTGGATGGCCATGGACGTCAAGCATCACGGCCCCGTGATGAATTCGGCTCCCAGCTTGCAACCGTAACCGCGGCTCGTTCATATAGGTCCATTGCATCGTCGCTCCCTGATCCCTCGTCGCGCTAAGGGCTCCAACCAAAGACCGTGATTGCGACTCAGAAGTCAGCAAACGTACTGTGATGTTCCAGTAGGTCTGTCCGATCACCAGATATGCTGGACGAGGACCGAGCCTCGCCCCAGTGGCCGGATCCACCCACGTTGAATCGAACTCTCCTTGCCACGTGCCACGCACTAAGGGTCGGCCCATCAAGCGTGGGACGGGACCCACCCGCCACAACCAGCGATCGAAAGCTTCGAAGACGACAACCGCGGCAGCGACGGCCCATGAATACGGCTTGAGGTACGACGGCTTGAGTGTGACCCCCTGCCACTGCAGCAACGCAGCCCAGACAACCACCGCAATGGCGACGACGATATACACGTTCGCCCGCTTCATTCCGGTCTCATTCCAACCCCATGATGTTCCATGCCTTATCCGCCAGCTCGTGGGCCTGCCCCCAGGTCCAGGGCTGGCTGGCGTGGAACAGGTACTTGCGCTCGTTTGCCTCGAGCCAGCTCTTGCACGCCTCCACACTCAGGGTGGAGTTAAAGATGTGCGCCAACACCTCACGCATGTCAGCCACATATGTGTTGTGATCAAGGGCTTCGTTGGGAACGTTGAAGACCAGGCATTCCATGAGGAAGGACGGAAGCGCATGTAGCTCGTCACTCTCAACGAGGAGGTTCTCCAACCGCTTGAGCGCTCGTACCATGCGCTTATAGCGTCGCCCTGTCGCTGTATTCTTGGCGATTCCTAAGTCGAGCTGCTGCTGCGGCCAATTGTGGATGTAGGTGCCCTTGTCCGGATATATCCGAGTGCCTTGGTAATACAGTAGCTCGCGATTGGGGCCAAGCCCGTACACGTAGTGGTACTCGAAGCAGGGCACGACGTCCGCCGGGAGGGTCGTGTTCCCTCCGCGGACTCGCATGGCCATGTTCCCGCGGCTGACAGCCGCGCGTCCGTAAGCATCGACCAGCGCGTTCTCAACATCCCTCTTGAATTCAACCGGACCGTACTCCTTGGTGTACGGTACCTTGTACGCCTCGGCCATCTTCATCACATCGGCCGGGGCGCCGCTCGTGTCACTGTAGAAGAAGTCGGTGCATTCCACTGCGATGTCCACGTCATAGTCGAGACGGACGTTAGTGCCGTTGGCATATGAGCCTTTCGCATATACCCTGTAGCTGCTCTCGAGGCGACCGGATGCAGCTAAGGCAGCCCGTATCTCCGACTCGGTGTTGCGTCGCTTGGCGTCCTCGTAGTCACTCGGCGGCTTCACCCACGCACGCAGGGTAGCCTCCCAATCAGTAGCCATAGCTGCCTCCCGTACCCTCAGGCAGGGCGTCCCCCGCTCCTCAGTGTCGTTGCCATCCTCAGCATTCCCAGGGGGAACCGATGTTCGCGGAGGGTATCGTACCAGTTCCCCCGACAGAGAGCTGGGCATCCGGGTTCGCAGCCGCGACCCCGGCCGTCGGGTCGGTGCGCATCGACCACGACAGTCAGCCGCCCTTTCCCCCGACCCCCCCTGGCAGGATCACCAGTGTCGCCTGGCCCTGGCCGTTGCTGCCTGAGGATGTCGAGCTCATCGAACGGGGTCACAACTCTCAACCCGCATCCCCCATCTACGTGGACCTCTTCGTGGACGGAATCGCTCAGACAGCCGACGGTGTCTTCGGCGTCGAAGGACACGCTTCAGTCAAGATCGAGGTATCCCAATGGCGCCGGCTACTGGAGCAGGTCGGCTACAGCATCGCCCCCTCCGGCCTGGCGGCGCTGTCCGCTGTGGCACTGGCCGATGACAACTGGCGTGAGGCTGCGAAACGCCTGGAACCTGCCCGCGACGCCCTCGTGCGTGGCGAAACCCACGCCGCTCTCGAGACCTGCCTCGGTCAGCTCGAGGGTCTTGAGACCGCCCCATACAAGATCGAGACGTGGAAGAAGTGCTTTGCCGCGATGCCGGATCAGAAGGGGGACAGTCTGGCCGCCTGGGCAGCCGGACTTGGCACCTATCTGAACCGCGTCGGTGGCCATCGTTCCCGCGACGAACGTGATCAAGAGGGTGAGGTCACCAGCATGCCCCTGGACCACTGGGAGGCGGAACTCACCGTGGCCTACACGCAGATTCTCATCGCCTATCTTCTTCGCCTAGCCACTTTGCCGTCGTGAGAAGTGTCAGACATTCCATCGACGGACACAGGACGTGGCCCGTGGCCTCCGGTGGCGCTAACGCAGATTGACCCGAGCTGGCTATCGTCCGCCATCGCTGAGAGCATGGCGGTGGCCGTAGCGATCGTTGGGTAGCGACTACCTCCCACGTGACCGTGATGAGGTCACCCTGACTGTCACCGCTTGGTCCTCCGGGGCGGTGGTCGGCACCCGGCGGCTCCGCATCTCCAGCCTGCACGACGTGACCCGTCGGTACCTGTCGGTCGACCTGGCCGAGTAGGCTCGTCGCCAGTCTACTTGTCACCGTGTGGAGCATCTGGTGGCAAGGGATGGAGAAGCCGGTAGACGCGGCCGGCGTAGAGATCGACCAGCACCTTCTGAAACTCGTCGTCATCCAGGATTCGCCGGTAGATCGCCTCGTTCTCGTCCATCCGCCCCACGATGGTGTCGAGGAAGCGCCTGCCGAAGACGAGCCGGAAGTTCTCCAGTGTGTTGTTCTTCGCCTGGTCCGCCACCTCGGCGTCGGCCAGCCAGGTGCCCTCAAACTGATCGAAGAGGAGCTGGTCACGCTCTGTCAGCGCCAGCCCGAACTTCTCGTTGAGCTCATTGACGATCTCCGAGAGCGGCTCTTGATCGGGGGCATCCTGAACGCCAAGACCCTCACCGTAGATCGTCTTGACCTCTCCGACTTCGGTGCTGAGCGCCAGTGACCCCTCCGAGGTGATCTCAGTGCGCAGGTGGGTGAGCTCGACCTCCTCACCCAGGTCCAGGCGCTCGCTCGTGGCGGCGCTCCGGATGAGGGGGGCGAGGGCTCGGGCGTACCGGTAGTCGCGCTCCAGTCGTGTGTCGGCGAAGGGCACCACCTGGGATAGGAACGCGTAGAGGCGGACGAACTTATCCAGAGCGTCCTTGAACTCGAAGCGCTGCAGCTCTGGAAGGAGCCGGAAGCGGTCAACGGCCGGCTCGAGGTGGGAGTAGATCTGGGCGTGGGCAGCGGCAGCGGTGCCGGCGAGGAGGGCAGCAACCGCGGCGTCGATCTCGGCGTCCCGGAGGACGTCGAACTGCTCCAGCCGCCCCCGGACGTCATAGAGCAAGTTGGGGTCGGTCGGCGGCGCCACCGTGCGTCCGTAGTACGGCTCGAAGGCCTTGACGATGTCGTCCGTGTCGTTGCGGAAGTCGAGAACGAAGGTGTCGGTCTTGAGGGGGTGGATCCGGTTGAGCCGGGAGAGCGTCTGCACCGCGGCCAGGCCGAGCAGGACCTTATCGACGTACATGGTGTGGAGAAGGGGCTGGTCGAAGCCGGTCTGGTACTTCTCGGCGACGATGAGCACCTGGTACTCGCTGGTCCCGAAGCGCTCCGCCGTCTCCGACGCGGGAAAGGCATTCATCCCCTGCTCGGTGTACCGCAGGCCCTTGTCGTCGATGCCCCCCGAGAAGGCCACCAGGGTGTGGAGGTCCGTGTAGCCCTGCTTGGCGATGTAGCGGTCGAGAGCCTGCTTGTAGCGGACGGCATGCAGACGCGAAGCGGTGACCACCATGGCCTTGGCCTGGCCGCCGATCTTTGCCATGGTGTGGGCGCGGAAGTGCTCGACGATGATTTCCGCCTTCTGGGCAAGGTTGGAGGGGTGGAGCGTGACAAAGCGTGCAATGGCCCGCCGCGCCTTGCCCGGCTCGTATCGAGGGTCGTCCCGGATCGCCTTCTCGATCCGCCACAGGGTCTTGTACGTCGTGTAGTACTCGAGAACGTCCCGGATGAAGCCCTCGTCGATCGCCTGCCGCATCGTGTAGAGGTGAAAGGGCTCGTACTTCCCGGTGTCTGGATTGAGGACCCCGAATAGCTCCAGGGTCCTTGCCTTGGGGGTCGCGGTGAAGGCGAAGAAGGAGAGGTTCCCCTGCCGGCCGCGGTGGACCGCTTCCCGGGCCAACGCCTCCTCCGCGTCGTCGATCGCCTCGGTGACCAGGCCGGCATCCTCGGCCTCGGCCCGGGTCATCTCCTGCTCCTCAGTTTCCCCCAGCACCAGCTTCAGGTCCTTGGCGGATTCCCCGGTTTGAGAGGAGTGGGCCTCGTCGACGATGACCGCATAGCGGCGGTTGCGCAATTGCTCCCCGAGGTCCTTGATCTTGTCCAGGACCACGGGGAACTTCTGGAGGGTGGTGATGATGATCCGGGCCTGCTCGCCGGCCAGGGTCTTGAGTAGCTGGCCAGAGTCCTCGTCGATCTTCTGGACGACGCCTCGGACGTGCTCGAACTGGTAGATGGTCTCCTGGAGCTGACGGTCCAAGATCACCCGATCGGTGATCACGATTACCTTGTCGAAGACCTTCTCATCACCGGAGTCGTGGAGGCTTGCCAGGCGGTGGGCAGTCCAGGCGATGGTGTTGGACTTGCCTGAGCCAGCGGAGTGCTGGACGAGGTAGTTCTGCCCGGCGCCGTGCTCTCGGGCATCAGCCTCTAGGCGCAGAACGCAGTCCCACTGGTGGTAGCGCGGAAAGATCACCCGCTCGGCCGCCTTGCGCTCGGCCACCGTTCCGTGGTCCGGACGCTCGACGTGGATGAAGCGGCAGAGAAGGTCGAGCCAGGCGTCACGAGCCCAAACCCGCTCCCAGAGATAGGCGGTGCGGTGGCCGGCGGGGTTGATGGGGTTACCGGCGCCCCCGTCACAGCCAAGGTTGAAAGGCAGGAACTGGGTGGATCGCCCGGCCAACCGGGTCGTCATGGCCACCCGCTCGGGGTCGACCGCGAAGTGGACGACAGCTCGCCGGGAGAGGCTCAGGTTGGTGGCATCCCGGTCTTCCCGGTATTGGCGGATGGCGTCCTCGATGGTCTGGTTGGTGATCGGGTTCTTGAGCTCAGCGGTGGCCGTGGGGATGCCGTTCACCAGGATGGCGAGGTCGATGGAGCTGTCCGCATGGGGGTCGTAGCGGAACTGGCGGGTGACGGTCACCCGGTTGGACGCGTAGAGGGTCTGGAGCTCCGGGGTCAACCCATGGGCTGGCTTGAAGTAAGCCAGCCGAATACTCTCCCCGAGGTCGACGACCCCGTGGCGCAGGACGTCAACCGTGCCCCGCTGGTCCAGCTCGTGGGCCAGGCGCTTGGCGAAGCCTTTCCGGGCCTCTTCCAACTTCCCACCATAGCGGCCGACTAGGCTCGCCCACGGCTTGGGCTGGGTCTCTACGATGAACGCGAACAGTTGGCTCTGGTCCAGGCCAAGCGCGCGATCGAACTCGGCCGGCTCGGATCGAAGGTACCCGCTTCCGAGGAGGGCGTTCTCTATGGCAGCTTCGAACCCCTTCTCGTCCGGCTTCATGCTGCCACCTCCGGGATGCCCAGTTCCCCCGTGACGGCAGCGGTGATCAACGCGTGGCGGCGCTCGCGAAGAATGGCAATCTGCCGATCGAGCGCCGCAGTCAGCGCCTCAGTACCTACACGCCGACCCGTACGTGCCGAGGCCAGCATGCGCTGCGTGTTCAGTGGTGGCACGGGCAGAACCATGCGGGCCAATGTATCCCAGTTCCGAAAGTCCACGGCCCGCTCTCGGACATTCCCTGCCTGAAGCTGAAGATGTCCGGCAAGGGCCATCGAACGGAGCACGAGTCCGACGTAGGTTGCATCAAAGCCATCACGAATGCGGCAGACGTGGTACACGGGTGAGCAGATCCCCGCATCCTCCGCGACGCCGATAGCGCCGGCGAACCCATCTAGGCCGTGGAAGACCACGTCACCGGCGATCACGCCTTGATAGCCGGCTTGGGTATCCGATTCAGTGAAGCCGTCCTCCCGCCGCCGCGATCTGAGCATCACATGTCCATCTCGAAATGCGGTGACAACGCCGTCAGAGACACAGTCGCGGCTAAGTTTCTCTGCGATGCGGCGAAACGGCAGGACGGTACCTTGAAAGGTCTCGGGACTGACCAAAGCAAGCGCCGCTGAGGTCAACGCCTCGTTGAGCAGTGAAACCATGTGTTTCTTGCGGTCAACCATGGCGTCGATCTGTGCCGTCTCGCGATCGAGATAGTCAGCGATGGTTGACTGGCTGGCGAGTATGGGCAGATGTATGGGCATGCTCGCGAAGGCCTCGGTGGATAACTCGATGAAGGTGGAGCCCTGTCCGCGGCTTTGCATCGTTGGGCCAGCGGCAACCAGTTGGTAGCGGAAGTACCGTATGTCAACGGGCCGCACCGGAACAAGGCCGCGGCACCCTTGGTTGAAGGCCGTGAGACGGTCAACTTGGGCTACGTATCCGATCGGAGCACGAGTCGACACGATCAGCGATCCGGCCCTGACGGCGGAACTGCCCGTACGAAGCCCGGTACCGGTGATCGTCCTCACCGTCTCCGTGAGGGCCCGTCCGTTGACTGGCGCCAGATCGATGGGGGTGGCCCAAGGTACGTCACCGTCCCAGTTCTCGGCATCTGAGGACGGCGTGCCGCCGTTGATCACGCGAAGGACTCGACGAAGCTGAACGCTCGGGAACCGGGTCACCCCGTCACCTCGCCGAGCAGCTTCTGGATCTCACTCTCGAGGGTCTTGATTTCGGCGTCGATCTCAGCTAGCGGCCGCGGCGGCACGTACTTGTAGAACTGCCGGGTGAGAGGAATCTCGTACCCAATCCTGGTCTTGCTGTAATCAACCCAGGCGTCAGGCACGTAGGGAAGGACCTCCGCCGCCATGTAGTCGTCCACCGCCGTGCGGTACTCCACTGAACCCAGTCGGCCCGTCGGGTCCGGCTCCCAGGTCACCGCGCCATTGGGCAGTGGGACGGTCTCGTTGTCCCGGAGATCCGGGTCGGGCTCCGGCTCACCCTTGCGACTGGATACCACAGGCGCCTCGGGATCCGTGACCGAGACCGCCTCCCACAGCGCCTTCTCTAGGCTGGCCGGGAGCGGCCCCATCTTCTTGACCATCGCCCTGCGGTCGATGGTCGCTAAGCCCACTAGGTCCGTGATCCGGCGTTCCAGGTCACCGCGCTCGGCTGTGGCCAGCTTCGCCCATGACTTGGACTCGATGACGGCTGGTAGGGTGGCGGCCGTCACCTCGTAGCGGAGGCGGAGCGGCTGCTCGACGGTGATCCGCTGGACGCCGAAGGCTGAGGTGGGGAAGATCTTGACCCGCTCCCCCTCCGTGAAGCCGGCATAGAGCCGGGTGACCTCCTCGATCTGCTCCTCGGAGAGAGCCTTGCGCTTGTCGCCCAGGCTCTTGCGCATCTTGATCCAGAAGTCACGGGCGTCGACCAGCTGGACCTTGCCACGGCGGGCCGGACGCTTGCGGTTGGTCACCACCCAGAAGTAAGTGGAGATGCCGGTGTTGTAGAAGAGCTGGTCGGGAAGGGCCACCACCGCCTCGAGCCAGTCGTTCTCGATGATCCAGCGCCGGATCTCGGATTCCCCCGAGCCGGCGGCGCCGGTGAAGAGCGGAGAGCCGTTGAAGACGATGGCTAGCCGACTTCCCCCCTTCTCGGGGGGCTTCATCTTGGAAATCATGTGCTGGAGGAAGAGCAGGCTGCCGTCGTTGATCCGAGGCAGGCCGGCTCCGAAGCGGCCGTGAAAGCCGAGCTTCTCGTGCTCGTCGCGGATCACCCGCTCCACCCTCTTCCACTCGACCCCGAAGGGGGGATTGGCGAGCAGGTAGTCGAAGGTCTCGCCGCGGTGGCCGTCCTCACTGAAGGAGTTGCCGCAGACGATGTGGGAGGCGTCCTGGCCCTTGATCATCATGTCGGAGCGGCAGATCGCGTAGCTCTCTTCGTTGAGCTCTTGGCCGAAGACCTCGAGCCGGGCCGAGGGGTTGAGCTCACGCAGATAGTTCTCTGCCACCGAGAGCATGCCGCCCGTCCCGCAGGCGGGGTCGAAGATGGTGCGCACCGCCCCGGGGTCGCGGAGCAGCTCGTCATCCTCGGCGAAGAGGAGGTTCACCATCAGGCGGATGACCTCACGGGGGGTGAAGTGCTCCCCGGCGGTCTCGTTGGACAGCTCCGAGAACCTCCGGATCAGCTCCTCGTAGAGGTAACCCATCTCCACGTTCGAGACCCGGTCCGGATGCAGGTCGATCTCGGCAAAGCGGGAGACGACCAGGTAGAGGAGGTCGGCCCGCTCCAAGCGGACGATCTGGACGTCGAAGTCGAACTTCTCCAAGACTTCGCGTGCCCCGGCGGAGAAGCCCGCGATGTAGGAGCGGAGGTTGCCGGCCAGCTGTCCGGGATCTTGGAGGAGCTTGCGGAAGTTGAGCGGTGACAGGTTGTAGAAGTTGTGGCCGGCGACACGGAAGAGAACAGGGTCGACCGCCTCGACCTTTCCGCGCAGTCCCGCCGCCCGGGCGAGCACGGCTGGCTTGGTCGCTTCGAGCACACAGTCGAGCCGACGCAGGACGGTCAGGGGGAGGATCACCTTGCCGTACTCGGACTGGCGGTAGTCGCCGCGCAGGAGGTCGGCCACCGACCAGACGAAGCCTGCGTGATTGTCAATCCGCTCACCGCCGGAAACGATGACGGTCATCAGCAACTCCCTAGCTGGTCACGAGCAGCGAACCCGCCGCGGATGGCCGCGTGACCCGCCCCGAGGATATGACGGGCGGGATAAAGACAGGCGACCACAACAGCGCAAGATTACGTCAATCACAACAAGCAGATGTGCGAATCTGTTCGACGCGACCAACTTGTTGCGTGCGATCGCTTCATTACTAACGAAGGTTGCATTCCTCTCTGCACACCGCGGTGCAGTCGGGGCCGATCAGCGGGCCGCTTCCGGCCGGTATCCGGTACCACGCGCGCACCCGGGGCAGATGGTCTTCAGCCAGCCGCCACGGCTCATCAGCTGCCCGGGACCGCCACAGGCTTCACAAGTTCTGGCCGATTCTTCCTCGGCTACCAGCACCAGCTCGTCCAGCTTCATCGTGATGCCGGTGACACTCTCGACCTCGTAGCTCAGGGTGCCATACCGCTCGTCTACCCCCCGGATGACGCGGTACCCGGGGTCGAGCGCGGCGAGCCGGGCGTCCAGTTCGACGAGTAGTGAGTGCCACCCCGCTCCGACCGCGATCGTCGCGTCCGACGGGGAGCGCATGCGCCGGAGGATCCGCTCCAGACCGGCGGCGAACTCTCCGGCGTCCGCAGGGACGCCCGGTGCCCCGCTCACTGGACCCTCCTATTAATGAGGAGCACGGGCATGTCGGACATGCGCACCGGGACGACGACGGTGACCGCGGCGATGAATGCGGCCACCTCACCCGGTCTGAGCCCGGTCAGGGTCATTAGGCCAAGGGCTGTCAACAGGCTCGGCACCACCGCGGTGGTCGGCCCGCCCCCCGCGTCGTCAGCCGGTGGCGATGCGCTGACGTCTTCGGTCATGACTGTGCCTCCCATCATCCGTGAGGGTCGCATGCCCCGGGCCGCCACCCGCGACCCGCAGCTCGCCATGATGCCGCGCTACCCCGACCTCGCCTCCCTGGTCGAGCCCGGTGACCGTCCCCCCGAGCCCATCGACCTGCTCGACCTGGTGACCGCGAGCGTCCCCGGCTCAGTGGCCGGCCGCATCCCCGACGACCACCTGGCCGGGGCTCCCCGCCACATCGAGGTGGGCACAACGTCCGCGTTGTGTCCGCGGGGACGCCCTACAGTCGACGACAGGCAATCACAACAGGAGGCGACGATCATGGCTACACAACCAACACAGGCCAACCGGCCGCAATCGAAAGGTCAGGAGGCCCTGGTGCTCGGCGCCGTGGCGCTCTGGGCGCTGGGATGGCTCGTCGACATCGCGGCGACCTGGATCGCCGGTGGCCACCCGAGCGTCAGCATCCTCCAGTGGCGCCAGCCGCTGCACGTCACACAGTGGCTCGACCACGGCCTGGTCGCCTGGCGAGCGGTGGGTGGGAGCGACCACCTGGTCCGCCCCGTCTACTACGCCGTCGCCGCTCTCCTCGGGTCGGCCGCGGTCGTTGCCGTGGTGTGGGTCGGCCTCCGGGTCGACCGTAGGCGTCGCCGGCGTCACAGGGCGGATGTCCGCGGACTGGCGACGCGTGCGGACATTCGGGCCAACCTGGGCGAGCCGGCCATTCTCAGCCAAGCCGACGTGCTCCGGCACTCCCTCGAGAGGCCGACCCGGACCGATGTGTGCATCGCGCTGGGCCGGGACGTCCACTACCGCCAACCCATCTACGGGTCCATAGAGGACTCCTATGTACTGCTCGGCCCTCCCGGCTGCGGTAAGACGTCGGGGTTCATGGTGGGGGCAGTCATCGACTTTCCCGGCCCGGCGGTGGTCACCTCGACGAAGTCCGAGCTCCTGGACGCGACGGCGGCCGCGAGATCGCGGTCGGGTCCGATCTGGGTCTTCGATCCGCTTGGCGTCGTGCCGGCGAACGTGATGGCCCGGATGGGCTGGCACCAGGCGCGCTGGGATCCCGTGCGGGGCTCCAGCGATCCGCGGGTGGCGATCCGCCGCGCCACAGTCGCCGTGACCGCGAGCGGCGCGGGCAGAGGCGTGACCAACGGCACCTTTTGGACGGCCTCGGCGATCGCGGCGGGGGAGTTATATTTCCACGCAGCGGCGCTCGCCGGCGCCGACCTCCGGACGGTGGCTAGTTGGGTCTTCGATCCCAGCGATGACGCGGCCGTGGACATCCTGCTCGACGACGAGCGCGCGGCCCCAGGGTGGGGCGATCGCCTCCGTCAGGCGATTCCCCGCAGCGCCGACGACCGCGAGAGACACTCGGTCTTCCATACGCTTCAGCGGGCGTTTGACGCGGTCGCGGTCCCAGAGGTTATGGAGAGCTGCTGTCCAGGCGACGACCTCCGTTTCAACCCGGCGGAGTTCGTCCGGGAGCGGGGCACGCTCTACTTGGTCGGCG
>Ga0302320_10003680_pt1 | contig 35373 bp, 39 predicted proteins | sample Bog_T0_3_FD_202130 | JGI IMG/M metagenome (GOLD analysis project Ga0302320, IMG submission 202130) | Peat permafrost microbial communities from Stordalen Mire near Abisko, Sweden - Bog_T0_3 | ecosystem: Environmental > Terrestrial > Soil > Wetlands > Peat | place: Sweden: Abisko, Stordalen Mire...
CCGTAGCGTTGGAGCATGTTCGCCACGGTCTGTTTGGTGTAGATCTGGTCTTTGTCGCCTTCGCCCATGAGGCCGGTCACGAGACCGTAACCCACGAGCTGGTTGTCACGCGCGCCGGCCACCATCACCAAATCGCGCAGACGGATGCTGTCGGCGAAAACGGAAAATGCCGCGAACAGAATCCAAACCGGCAAAATGATTTTGACGAACTTGATTTCCGCCTTCAGAAAACCAATGTCCAGCCGGCGCGGCTTGGACTTTTCTCCGGCCGGAAATTCCTGCGGTAGCGCGGCACAATTGCGGCGCGAACGCGGATTCAAATGTCGGGGCACGAGGGGCATTTCAAAATGGGTTGACCTTGTCAACGATGCGTGTGAACCAGCCCTTTTTCGTGGAATCGGTCACGGAACCTTCGCCGACGATGGAAATCGTGGCGTCGGCGATGTTGTAGCTCATCACTGTGTTGGCGGCGGTGACATCCTCGGAGCGGACGATGCCGTGCAAAATGATGGTCTGGTGTTCGCCGCCGAACGACGTGTCGCGCTTGCCTTCGATGACCAGGCTTTTGTTCGGTAGCACGTCAATGACCTTGACCGCCACCTGCGCCACGATGGTCTGGGAATTATTGATGGCGCCGCTGCCGTCATGCTTCAGGTCGGACTGGTAATTGACCGCCGGCGAGTTGCCCTTGTATTGCAAAAAGCCGGGGAAAATAAACTCGGAAACGGCAGCAACCCAACTGGACTGCTTCTCCGTTTTCGTCTCGTCGTTTTTGTTCGCGGAGGAACTTTCCTGCACCACGATGGTCAAGATGTCGCCGACCGAATTGGCGCGCTTGTCAACGAACATCGGCTTGGAAACATTTTCCAGCCAGAGCGACTGCGCGGACGCCAACAGGGGCGACGCCAGGCTGGCAGCAAAAAACAACGGGAGAAATTTATTTTTCATAGGGAGATTGCAATGGTTTGTCCGTCGAGCACCGTGCCGTTCAGATTTTTTTGCGAAACCGGGTTGCGCAGGCGGATGTATTGGCCGGGGGCGCCGTCCTCCAGCGCGATGACTTTCATGTGGATGCTCATCGCGCCGTCGTCCAGTTGCGCCTCGGCGACCTGGCCGCGATGAATCACCACCTTGGGCCGGATTTCATCCGCGAGCAGCGGCATGTTGGCGGTGACAAATTCGGCGATTTCCAGCGAATCATTGCCGGCTTCAAAATTAGCGAACTCCTTGCGGATGTTCACGACGTCGCGGCGCTCGCGGGCAATGTCCGCTTCGGCCACCGGCACGCCGCGCTGCAAGGAGGAGTGGGCGACCCACACGTCGCGCCAGACCTGCGCCTTCACGCTGGCCTGCCACGCGCCCAGCGTTTCCTGCGCGGTGTGCAGTTCAAACCGGACGATGAAAGATGGCGAGACGCCGGCGGTCGGCAGTTCCAGAATTTTCACCGTGAGCGGTTCATCGGGAACGACCGGCGGGCACCACGGCTGCGTGAGGCTGAGTTCGAGTTCGCCCTTGCCCTTCACATAATCGTGCTGCAGCGTCGCGGTGAGCTGCGCGAGCATTTCGGTCTCGGAAAATTCCCGCGCCCGGCGCGAGATGCGGATGGCGTCCGCGCCGCTCCAATTCGTCGTGGCCAGGTCCGGCGCGGCGGCGGCGATCAAATCATTGACCTGGGCACGGGTGAGTTCGATGATTTTTCCAAACGCCGGCGAATCGCACAATTTCAGCGCCGGCAACGGCCGGTCGGCCTTGACGATCTGCTGGAGGAAAATGCCTTCGCCGCCCGTTTGCGCGACGGGAAACAAGCAAAACGTCGCGGCTTCGGAACCGTTCGCACGGGCGGCGAAGCAAAGGATAAAGGCGCATGAATAAAAACCCGCCTTCAACAACCAACTCCCGGCGGAAGCGCGACAGCGCGACCATTGGCGGTTGAAGGTTGCAGGTTGAAGGTTGAAAATGTTCACAAAAAATCAGCGTTGGAGATTATTGCTGTCCTGCATCATCTGGTCGGCAGCCTGGATGGCCTTGGAATTCACCTCGTAGGCGCGCTGGGCGAGGATGAGATTGACCATTTCCTGCACGACGCTGACGTTGGAACCCTCAAGGTAGCCCTGCTGGAGTTCGCCAAATCCGTTTTGCGCCGGGTCGCCCAGCTCGGCGGTGCCGCTCGCGGTAGTTTCCTTGTAAAGATTGTGGCCGACGGCGTCGAGGCCGCCGGGATTGTTGAAGCGGGCGAGCTGGATCTGGGACGTCGTCGGTGAGCCGCTGGCGGTGGTGTAGTTCACCTGGCCGCTGGCGGAAATGGTGATGTTCGTCGCCCCGGCCGGCACGGGCTGAAAACCGCCCTGCACCGGATAACCGTCGCTCGTGACGATGATGCCCTGCGAATTAGTTTTGAAGGAGCCGTCGCGCGTGTAGGCGAGCGTACCGTCGGGCATCTGCACTTCAAAAAAGCCGTTGCCCTGGATGGCGACATCGAGATTGCCGCCGGTCTGGGTCAGGGTGCCCTGGGTAAATATCCGTTCGGTGGAAACCGGAATTGAACCCTGCCCGATCTGCAAACTTGCCGGAAGCTGGTTGCCCGCGCCCTGATCCGAGCCGGCGGCGCGCGTGGTCTGGTAGAGCAGATCCTGAAACTGGAGCTTGCTCATCTTGTAGCCGGTGGTGTTGACGTTCGCCAAATTGTTGGAGATCACGTCAAGGTTCATCTGCTGGGATTCCATCCCGGCGGCGGCGGAGTAAAGTGAACGGAGCATAAAATAATTAGCTGGTGCCGCCGAGGTCGGTGATCACTCGGCTCATGCGGTCGCTTTGCATCGTCATGACTTTCTGGTTGGTTTCAAACATCCGCATCGCGGTGATCAACCCGGACATCTCCATGGTCGGCGACGTGTTGGCCGCCTCGACGTAGCCCTGGCGGACTTTCGAGTCGCTGGTGGTGGACGGCTGCAAGGTGGGATCGGTGGCGATGAAGTTTCCGCCGGAGGCCATTGTGAGCAGTTGCGGCTTGTTAAACTCGGTGATCTGCAATTTTCCGATTTGATCCGTGCCGCCGCTGACGTTCGTCTGGCTGACTTCGCCGTCGGCCGTCACGTTGATGGGGCTGGTGTTGTTCGAATCGAACTGCAACGGCCCGCCGTCGCCCATCACCAGCGCTCCGGATCTGGTGGCCAGCTGGTGCTGCGCGTTGAGGTGAAATTCGCCGTCGCGCGTGTAGCCGCGCTGGCCATTGGGCAGTTGCACCGTGAAAAACCCCTTGCCTTCGATGGCAAAATCCATCGAGCTGCCCGGCCGGAGCTCACCCTGTTCAAAATTAATCGTCGCCGTCGCGCTGGGAATGGCACAACTCGCGCCGCCGGCACCGGGGACCTGGCTGGCTTCGACGGAGGAAAAAGTAATGTCCTGCTTGCGCATGCCGGGCACGGACGAGGAGGCCAGATTTTCAGAGACCATGTCCTGCCAGCGTTCAGTGGCGTTCATCGCGGCGGCGGATTGAAAAAGGCTGACGTCCATACGTGGAGCGGTTAAGCATCGAATGTGCCACGCCGTTTTTGCAGCGGTTTTGCAAGGTTTCCCCCGGCGCGCTGGCAAAAGCTTCCGGGAACGACAGCAGAAATTGCCGGGTCATTTTTCATGCAGCCTTTGACGGTTCGTCGTAAACGCAAGCAAGCTCCATCACCTGTCCGCAGGTGCATTGCACGCGGATGCTGGTGACGCGGTCGCCCTCGCGCTGGACGGAAATGCGCGGCTCGCAATATTTTTTCTCGTCCGACAATGCGGTTTCGCCGGGGCCGATCGGTTTTTTATCCAATGTTTGAAAGGGCCGGAAGTGGCCGTCCCGGGGAATGATGCCGACATGGAATTCCCGCTGGCCGGGCGCCACGGGCGCGGCGGTGAGCGGCACAAAAGATTCAGTTCGCAACAGGGTCATGATCGGGGGTGGTTGGATTTTCCGGGGCCGACGAATCGGTGAGCGACTCGATGGATTCGTGCAGCTTGAGCAGCACGGTCACACGGCGGTTGATTTCGTCGGTGGGCAGATAATCCGGCATCGGTGCAACGTCGGCGTAGCCGGAGACTTTGCATACCTGAAAGTCGGCGACGCCATTCTGCACCAGCTTGCGCCGGGCGGCGTTGGCGCGTTCGGCGGACAGCTCCCATTTGCCGTGGGTTTCCCGTCCGGTTTCCGCGCCGGTCTCGGTGTGGCCCTGGATTTCCAGCCGGAACGTGGAGTAGCGCGAAATTTCCCAAGCCAAAGTGCTAAATACCCAGCCGCCGTATTCGGTGAAGATGTCGGAGTTCTTGTCGAAAATCGGTTTGCGCGCACGGTCAAAAATATTGATGCACAATCCCTCCGGCGTGAGGTCAATCTTCACGCTCGTCTGGTCGGTGTCCTGCTGTTTGAGCAGTTTTTCCAGGTCGTCGCTCAACCGACGCATCGTCTCCATTTCCACGGCGGAGACGGATTGAAACCGACCGGCCTGCTTGCTGGTGGCGGAGGCGTCCTTGTTCGGGATGATGCCGACGGACTCCTTGGTGACCGAGGAGAACGGATTGCGGAACGCGCGCTCGACGGCGTCCTTGATTTTCTGATCCTGCGACGTGAGCCACAGACAGAGGAACAGCGCCATCATTGCCGTCACAAAGTCCGCATAGGCGACCTTCCAGGAACCGCCGTGGTGGGCATGTTTTTTTCTGGCCATGCGTTAAAAATCATTTGCCGGTCTTGAGCGACTTGAACATCTGCTCCATCTCCTCGGCGTCCGGCCGGAACTCGCTGCTCAGACCACGCCGGCCCAGTTCCACCGCCGTCACCGGGGCCATGCCGCCGGCAAAGCCGATTACGCACGCGGCAATGCAGCGCGTGTAATCCAGTTCCGCCTCGCAGACAAATTCCATGTTGGCCGCCAGCGGACCCACAAAACCGTAGGCCAGCAAAATGCCGAGAAAGGTGCCCACCAGCGCCGCCGCCACGTGCGTGCCAATCACTTCCACCGCGCCGGTGATCGAGGCCATCGTGATGACAATGCCCAGCACGGCCGCCACGATGCCGAAGCCCGGCAGGGCGTCGCCGGTTTTTTGCAGCACGGAAACCGGCGCGTGATGCTCGATCTCCTTGCGCTCGATCTCCGCGTCCAGCAGCAGACGCAACTGGTCCGGTTTGATCTTGCCATCAATGATCGGCCGCAGCGCGCCGCAAAGAAATTCCACCGCGTCTGCGTTGCCGGAGAAACGCGGATATTTTTTGAGGATGGAACTGGTCTTCGGGTCCAGCACATGTTCTTCCAAGGCAATCATGCCGTTGCGCCGGCCCAGCAGAAACAGTTCGTAAAGCACCTTCAAGAGATCATCGTAGGATTCCCTTTTGTAAGGCGTGCCTTTCAGGCAAAGCAGCAGGTTCCGCACGATATCCATCAGCACTTTTTTTGGCGCCATGATGATCAGCGAGCCGGCCGCGCCGCCGGCGATGATAATCACCTCGTTCATTAGAGCGTCCAAGATCACCCAGATGTTGCCCTTCTCCAGCATGAAGCCGCCGAAGACGCACAGGATAACCGTGATGGCACCAATGATGATGATCATGCGCGGGCAGCGGCCATACGGGGAGTCAGGCCGGATTCAAAGCGTTGCAAATAGGCGCGGATGGACAGGATGGCCTGGGAATGAATCTGGGATATCCGCGACTCGGTCAGGCCGAAGACCTCGGCGATCTCGCGCAGGTGCATGTCCTCAATGTAGTAAAGCGCCAGCACCTTGCGCTGCATCTCCGGCAATTCCTTCAGGCGCTCAAAAATCACTTTTTTTAGTTCGCGCTGCGAAACTTTTTCCACCGGGCCGTCCTCCGTCAGGTCGGCAATCACCTCGTGCAACGCACCTCCATCACCGTCATCCGCGACCCCGGCGGAGTCCAGACAGACAAACGAAGCGGGACGAACTTCATTGAGCAGCTCCTCGTATTCCGCCATGGAAATTCCCAGCGCCTTGGCCATCTGCGCCTCGGTGGGCGCCTTCCCCAGTTTTTGCTCGAGCTGCGACATCGTGGTTTTCACCCTGCGGGCCTTTTCGTGGATGGTGCGCGGCACCCAGTCCATGCGGCGCAGTTCGTCGAGCATCGCGCCCCGCACCCGCACCCGCGCATACGTCTCAAATGACGTGCCACAGGTCGGATCGTAATTACGCATCGCCTGCAACAAGCCCACCAGCCCCACGCTGTAAAGGTCGTCGTGGTCCACATGGTCGGGCAGCGTCATCGCCAGCCGGCCCATGACGGCGGCCACGAGCGGCAGATATTTTTCCACCAGCGCGTTTTCCACTTCGGCCGACGCGCGGCGGTGATAGCGCTTCCACAGTTCCTGCGGGGTCGGACTGGGCGCAGTGGCAACAAGGTTGGTTTCCGGCGGTTCAGCGATGCAAGTGCTCATGGTTTGACAGCGGGTTTGATTTCAATGTTGGTTCTCGGCCTGATGGTGCGGCGTTCATCGATGGCGTTCTGCAACCCTTCGAGCAAGATGCGGCCCCACGAGCGCGCCAGGATTCCGCCGAGCAGCGCACCCACGCACGCGCGCCACAAAACCGTGGGCCAGGGACAATTTCCAGCCAGACTAAATCCGGCACCAATTACAAATCCGACCAGCGAACCTAATATCATCAATGGCTTCATGTGCGTTCACCGGACGTTTAGCAGGACGTTTGCCAACGGAGAAAAACCTTTTGCAGGATGCAGAATCGCCAATGTTCACCGGCGAATTTCGTTGGGGAAGAGCAGTGCCGATTCCGCGCGCTGAAAGTCGCCCGGAATTTTTTGCCCACCGCCGAGGAAGCTCACGGAGCAATTTGTGCCCAACACAAAATTCCACAATTTCACACGCCGCTGCTCTTCATCCAGATGCGTGAAGATCACATCCTCCGGCGCGAACCCCGCAAACGTGTGGAATTGCTCGAACAAAAGAGAGGTTTCATACGCCGCGTTCAGCACCAGGTGCACGTGCGGCGACGGCAGCGCGGAAATCCGGTCGCGCAGCGCCATCAAAGCCTGGGTGTTTCCCGGCTCGACACCGGGCAGATCCACGAACAGCAGATCCGCCGCCGGCACCGGCTCGCTCCAAAAGCGTTCCACCGGCACACCAATCATCTCGCCGTGCAGCGTCAGAAATTCCGCGACGTTCGCATTCTCGCCGTCGAGCCGCCAGACGTGAACTTTTTGTTCCTCGCGCAGCACGGCGGCCGTCATCCACTTGCACAGCGCGGTCGTCTTGCCCGAACCCGCCGGGCCAATGAACACATGCGGCCGTCCCGTGTTTTCCATGGTTTGCCGCGCCGGGCGCCAGAATCTCGCCAGCGTTGTGCGCACCGCCGTCCATTCCGCCACCGGCATCGGCGGCGGATTTTCGCCGTGCGCGGTGACTAGCCGCCGCTCCAGTTCATCCGCAAACGCCGACATCAGGCCCAGCGACTCCAGCCAGTTGATGCTTCTCCAGCGGCGTGGCACCATCGTGGCGACCGGTTCCGTTTCGATCTTGTCACCGAACGGCACATACGCGTCTTCGCCTGGCGGCACTTCATGTTTCCTAGGTTCGACATCGGGAACACCGGCGACGACCTCGATGGAGCCGGTGTGTTTCCACAGCCGTGAAATTCCGCTGGCCGGCAGCTTGCGCACGCTCACGACCACGGCGTCCGGCCCCAGCTCGGCGTGGATTTGCGCCAGCGCCGCGTTCGCGTCTTCCGCGACAATGGAGGTGTATTTCATTCAGGGCTGGGAATCACCGCCGCGTTTTGCACCTGCATCCGCGCGGGAATTTCCGCGTAGGACAGCACCGCCAAGTCATTGAAGGTGTTTTCAAAAAACCGCCGGAACGCCAGCCGCAGCTGCGGCGCGCACAGAACCACCGGCTGCTGGCCAGCGGCGATCATCTGCTGCACGAATTTCGAGAGCGCGTCCACGACGTGCCGGGCGAGCTTCGGATCCACCACCAGCGCGACTTCATTTGACGACTGCCGGACGCCGAGCGCGAGCTGCGCCTCCAGTTTCGGATCAATCGTGATCGCGCGCAGCCCGCCGGTTTCGTTTTGAAATGGCTTGGTCAGTTGCGCGCCGAGCGCGCGACGCGCGTGTTCGGAAAGTTCATCGGGATTTTTGGTGATGGCCGCGTAATCGCCGACTTTTTCCAAAATGCCGGCGAGATTGCGAATGGAAATTCCCTCGGCGAGCAGGTTTTGCAAAATACGCTGCACCTGGCCCAGGCTCAACTGGCCGGGAATCAATTCATTCACCACCGCCGCGTGCGTGAGCTTCAAATTGTCAATCAGCGCCTGCACATCCTGCCGCGTCAGAATTTCGTGGCAATGGCGGCGCACCGTCTCTGACAAATGCGTGACCAGCACCGACGGCGCATCCACGACGGTGAACCCGGCCACCTCGGCATTTTTGCGCTCCACGTTCGTCACCCAAGTTGCCGGCAGTTGATAAACCGGCTCGACGGTCGGCGTGCCCTTGAGCGCCACCTTGCTGTTCGTCGCGTTCATTGCCAGCCAATGCTGCGGCATGAGCTGGCCTTGCGCGATGGGATTGCCTTTCAGCACAAACCGGTATTCGTTCGTGCCAAGCTGAAGATTGTCACGCAGCTTGATCGGCGGAATCAGCACGCCCATTTCCGACGCAAAATTTCTTCGCACACCGGTGACGCGCTCCAGCAGATCGCCGCCTTTTTTCGTGTCGGCCAAAACCACCAGGCCAAAGCCCAATTCAATTTGCAGCGTGTCGAGAGTGAGCAAACCTTCGAGTTTATCGCCTGGCTTCGCCTCGGTTGCCGCCGGCGCGCCGGCAGTTATACCCTTGTTGTCATTGGCTTTTCCGTTCATTCCGCCAGCGGTGGCGGACGAACCGGCCGGCGAACCATCCGGCATTCCGTGGCGGTGCAGTGTGTAGGAAACCAGCCCGACGACGACCGCCATGGTCAAAAACGGCAGCGTGGGCAGGCCGGGCACAATCGCCAAAATTCCCATCATCACGGCGAGAATCGTCAGCGCCTTCGGATAAAACAGAAGCTGCCGGCTTAGTTCGCGGCCCAGGTCGTTCTTCGACGCGGCGCGCGTCACCAGAATGCCCGCCGCCACCGAGGTGATGAGCGCCGGCACCTGCGAGACCAGGCCATCGCCGATGGACAGGATCGTGAAATGCTGGAGCGCCTCGCTCATCGTCATGCCTTTTTGCACGATACCGATGGCGAAACCGCCGACGATGTTGATGAGCGTGATGAGAATCGCCGCGATCGCGTCGCCGCGCACGAACTTGCTCGCGCCGTCCATTGCGCCGTAAAAATCCGCTTCTTCTTCGACCGCGCGGCGGCGGTTGCGCGCCTCGGTTTCATTGATGAGACCGGCGTTGAGTTCCGCGTCCACCGCCATCTGTTTGCCCGGCATGGCGTCCAACGTGAACCGCGCCGCGACTTCCGCGATGCGACCCGCACCTTTCGTGATGACGATGAAATTGATGAGGACGAGAATCAAAAAGATGACGAGGCCGACAACGTAGTTGCCCTGCACGACGAAATTGCCGAACGCCTGGATGATGTGGCCGGCGTAGCCATTGAGCAAAATCAGGCGCGTGGAGGCGACATTGAGTGCCAGCCGGTAAAGCGTGATGAACAGCAGCAAAGTCGGGAATCCGGTAAATTCTGCCGGGGTGCGCAGGTAAAGAATGACCAGCAACGTCAGCAGCGAAAGTCCGATGCTGACGGTCAGCAACAGGTCCAGCAGCATCGGCGGCACTGGTAGGATCAGCAGCAAAATCGTGCCAAAAAGCGCGAAAACAAGCCATAGATCGCCGTAGCGGAGCAGCTTTCGCATCCTGTCGCTCAAAGTTCCCATGCGTGTATTTTCAATTTAATTTGGGGCCGCAGAAAATTGCGGCGGGCGGAAAAGTTTGGCCGCCATGACCGTTTAGCAGGAAGCTCGCCAAGCTGATTTTGGGCGCGGACAGTTTTTAAGTTTCAGATTCTTGCCGCAAAAAGGCACAAAATGCGCGGAAGAAAAAAAACACCTTGTTTTTTGCCTTCTGCGCTTTTTTGCAGCTATCCAAAAATAAGGCCGCTGGTCTATTGCGCTGTCTGGTTCTGTTCCGCGTAATAGCGGTAGCGGTTCACGCGATAAACCCACGCCAGCACTTCCGCGACGGCGGCATACAACGTCGCCGGCACCTCGCCGCCGACCCGCGCGTGCTTGAACAGCATCCGGGCCAGCGGCTTGTTTTCCAGGATCGGCACCTGATGCCGCACGGCGATCTCGCGGATCTGCTGCGCGTTCAGGCGGATGCCTTTCGCCACGACCTTCGGCGCCTTCATGGTCTTGCGGTCGTAGCGCAGGGCGATGGCGATGTGCGTGGGGTTGGTGACAACGACATCGGCCGTGGCCACGTCGGCGAGTGCCTTGGCCTTCTTGATTTTTTTCTTTTTCCGGCGGGCGGCCTTGACCAGCGAGCCGCCTTCTGAATTCTTCATTTCCTCCTTCAGCTCTTCCTTGGTCATCATCATGTCCTGCTGGTTGCGCCAGAACTGGTAGCCGTAATCGGCGGCGGCCATGATGAACAGCACGATGCCGACGCGGAACAAAATCCGCAGGCCCGCGCCGGCGAGAAATTCCGCCAATCGCCCGACGCTGACGGACGAGGTGAATATCGGGTCGGCGAGGATGCTGCGGATTTCCGACCACGTCAGCGCGATGATGAATGAGAGCTTGAGGATCGCGAGACTGGTGGGCACAAACATGCGCGTGGAAAACAGCCGCTTGAAGCCTTCGAGCGGATTGATGCGGTTCCAGTTGAGTTCAAGCACTTCGGACGCGGTGTTGAACCGGCTTTGGGCCGCGCCCGCGACGAGTCCCGCCAGGCCCGCGCCCAGCACGACCGGTCCGGCGCATTTCAGCACCAGCAAAACGCCGGAAACGCCGTAGCCCTGCAGTGAGCTGGGGGACAATTCTGTGTCGTGCAGATGACTGAGCATGAGCACAGTCGAGCCGGCCAGCGTCTGCCAAATTTCGCGGCCGGCGAACACCAGCGCGCCCAGCCCGCCCATCAGCACGCAGACGGTCTGCACCTCGGCGCTGCGCGGTATCTGGCCATGCTTCAGAGCGTTTTCCAGCTTCCGCTGTGTCGGTTGCTCGGTCTTCTCGCCGAGTTGCTCGCTCATCGCGCACCTCCGAGCATCTGCGCCACCGTCAGCAGATCATCCGGCAGGCGGTTCAAATAATTTTGCACGTATTGCGCGGAGATTTGCAGCGTGAACCCAAAGACGACCAGTCCCGCCACGATGCGGAAGCCAAAACTTTCGCCGAACACGTTCATCTGCGGCACCGCGCGGCCCAGCAGCGCGAAGACCACGGTCACCACGAACGACACCGCCATGACCGGCGCGGCGATTTGCAGCGCCACCAGAAAAATGTCGCTCGTCCGAGCCACGAGCATTTCGAACAGCGCGGAGTTCAAATGTGCCGCCCCGATGGGCAGCACCGAATACGTCCGCTCAAAGCCGAGCAGCATCCAGTGGTGCAGGTTTAACGTGAGCATCACGAGCGCGGCGAGGTAGGACAGGATGGAAGACGGCATTGGCGATTGCTGGCTGGAGACCGGATCAAAGACTGCTGCCATGTTCAGGCCCATTTCGTTGCCGATGATAATGCCCGCGATTTCCACCGTGTAAAAAATCAGCCGCGACAAAAATCCGAGCAGCAGCCCGACGGTGACTTCCTGAAACATTACGCCGAGCAGTGAAATTAAATCCAGCCGCCCAGCCGCAAACGGCGGCAGCAGCGGCGCCAGCAGCAGGGCCGCCAGAGCGCCCAGCGCCACGCGCAGCGTCACCGGGAAATTCGCCATCGTGAAAAACGGCAGCACCAGCAGGAAGGCGCTGATGCGCATGAACACGAACAGCCAGTTGTAATAGTCCATTTCCATGATAATGAAACCAGGAAACCAGGAAATTTCATCTCATGGATTCCTGGCTTCCTTATTGCACCATCTGCGGCATTTTCTGGATGACGCTGACGGTGAATTCGATCAGCGACCGCACGATCCACGGCAGCAGCAGCAGCAGCACGCCGATGACCGCGAGCGCCTTCGGCACGAACGTCAGCGTTTGCTCGCTGATCGTGGTCACGGCCTGAAACAAACTGATGCACAGCCCGATGACCATCGCGGTCAGCAGGATTGGCGCGGCGATGGCGAGCGCCTGGTAAATCATGGCCTTGAGCAGTTCGACGGCAAATTCAGGATTCATAAGTCACATTCCAAAGCTGCGGACGAGCGATTGCACGACGAGCGACCAGCCGTCCACCAGCACGAACAACAGCAGTTTCAGCGGCAGCGAAATCGTCATGGGCGGCATCATCATCATGCCCATGCTCATCAGCACCGTCGCCACCACGATGTCGATCAAAATGAACGGCACATAAATCAGGAAGCCCATCTGGAACGCCGTGCGCAGTTCGCTGATGATGAACGCGGGGATGACCACGCGCAGCGGCAACTGGCCGGGATCGGTCGGCTGCAGCTTCGCCATCGAGACAAACAGTTCCACATCCTTCGGCCGCGTCTGCTTGAGCATGAACGTGCGGATTTGGCCGGACGCGCGGTCCAGCGCCACGTCGCCGCTGATCGCGTGCGCCTGATACGGCGCGAGGGCGTCGCGATTGATGTTTTCCCAGACCGGGGCCATGACGAAATAGGTGATGAACAGCGACAGGCCGATGATGATCTGGTTCGCCGGCGAACCCTGCAATTGCAGCGCGCTGCGCACGAACGACAGCACGATCACGATGCGCGTGAAGCACGTCATCAGCAGCAACAACGACGGCGCGATCGAGAGCAGCGTCAGCGACAACAGGATTTTGACGCCCATGTCCACGTCAGGCGCGGCGCTGCCGCTGCCGAGGGAAATTTGAATCGGGGCAAAACCGCTCGCGGTGTTCGTTTGGGCCGGAGCCACCACGGTGAGGAACAGCAGAAAGGCAACGACTGCAGTAATTTTTAATCCCGTTTTCATTTGCCCTTGAGCACCTGCGCCAGCGCCTGTGCGAAGGACGGCGGCGGGGTGATTTTTTCCGGTGCGGGCGATTCAGCTTCCACCGCGTTGGGCAGGTGGCTCAACAAACTCACGCCGGCCGGCGACGTTGCGATCAGAAACCGTTCCTGTTCGTAACCGATGACGGAAACTGAATGGCGTCCGCCGAGCGAACGCGTTTCCAAAATGTTCAGCTTCGGCGCGCGGCCGCGCTGGACGGCCAGCCGCTTCCAGTTCTTGAAAAGCCAGACACCGCCGAGAAAGAGACCGATGACCAGCGCCAGCGCGCCAAACACGCGCAGCAGCGACAGGCCGGCATCCGGCAACGCGGGTGCCGTAAGCGGAACCGCCGCGGCATTCGTGGACTGCGCGAAGGCAGAATGAAGTATGAAGAATGAAAAAACGAAAACAATTATCCGCCGGCTCACTTGCGCCAGCGGACTTGTTGCGAGCTGAAAAAATGTATAAGTTTTTTTCACGCCATCGCGATGTTGCCGATGACTTCGGTGATTTTCACGCCGTAGCGGTCCTCAATGACGACGACTTCGCCGCGCGCGATGAGCTTGCCGTTGACGCTCAGTTCAACCGGCGCGTCGGCCGGTTTGTCGAGTTGCACGACGGAGCCGATGTTCAGCTGGAGCACTTCGCGCATCGGGAGCTGGCAGCCGCCCAGTTCGATGGTGAGGCTGACCGGCACGTCGAGGACGATGTTCAGGTTTGAGGGATTTTCTACAGTAGCGTTCATTAAAATTAATTCGGGTTATTGACGGCGGCGGTGAGCTGCACGGCCCATTTGCCGTCGGAAGTGCCGGCGCGGCCGGTGAATTTCGGCATGTGGCTCAGGCTGACCTGCACTTGCGCGGCGCAGGCGGGATCCAGCGTCAGCACGTCGCCGGGCCGGAGCCGCGTGATGGCACCGGCGGACATTTTCAAGCCCTGCCATTCGGCGATGACCGGCACGAACATGTCGTCAAATTCGGAGTTCCATTTCAGCTTGGCGCTGCGCGCCGGTAACTGGTCGGACTCCGGCAGCGACGGGATCAGCAGCCGCATCAGCGGCTCGATCGTCGCGTAGGGAAAGACCAGTTGGATTTGCTCCGACACTTCACCGATGCCGCCGTTCATCGTCAAAATCAGCATCGCCGTCTCCGGCAATGAGGTTTGCAAAAAGTGGCTGTTGTTCTCGTGGCCGAGCAGCGACGGGCGGAGGTCGCGCATTTCCGGCCAGTGGTTGCACCATTCGGTGAGAATGAGCGTGGCGGCCTGGTCAATGAGTGCGGTCTCGATCTCGGTCAGGTCGCGCTGCTCCTCCGCCGGCTGGCCGGAGCCGCCGAGGAGGCGATCCACCAGGGTCAGGCCGAGCCTCGGCGTGAGAACCAGCAGGCCGACGCCCTTGAGCGGGTCGGTTTTGAACAGGGTGATGTGCGTCGGGCTCGGCAGCGTGGCGGTGAATTTTTCGTAGCTGACGATGTGCACCTTGGAAAGCTGCAGGGAAAATTCCAACCGCAGAAAAATCGCCAGCCGCGCGGCGAGCGAGCGGACGAACTGCTCGTGCCGCTGGCGGATGCGGCGCAATTCGCTTGCGGCAAGAAAACCCGACTGCCGGAAATCGTGGCTGCGGATGTCGCCGGTCGGGTGGCGTTCGCGTCCGCCCTTCGCGGTGAGCACGAACACGTCGCTCGCGTCGGGCGCAATGGCGGTTGAACCGGTTTCGCTCATGATTTTATTGGATGGCAAATTCCGTGAAGTAAATTTCCTTCACCACGTCGTCACCGAGAATGTTGTTGAAACCATTGATCAATTCGGTGCGGATGAGGTTGCGGGCGCCGGGTTTTTCCAGGTCGGCGAGTGTCTTGACGTTGAGCGTGTTGCTAGCCATGTCAATCAACTGCGCGTTGTGCTCCTCCATGGCGGCCTTGAAATTTGTGCCGGAACCGACCACCGAGAGGCTGCACAGCAGGTAGCGCGCGCCTTGCGTGCCGGCGACGTTCACCAGCAGTTTGTTCATCACCACGGATTCACGTTTGGCGTCCGCACCATCTTTTTTCGCCTTGGCCTTGCCGTCTTCGGCGGAGACGTCGCCGGCAGAAGCTTTGATGCCGAGGCCTTTTTGGAGCTGCGGCAGCAGGACAAATTGCGTCACGCCGAACGCAATCGCGGGCATGAGCAAAATGGAAATGATGAGCGGCAGCCACGCCTTGAACCCGCCGCCCGTGGGCGCGGGTGTGGCGACGGCCTTGTCCGCCGGTTCGGGATTGGTGCGGTCTTCGGGCATAAAAAGTTTAGCGTTTCAAGTTGATCAAATCCTGGAGAATTTCGTCGCTGGTGGTAATGACCTTGGTGTTGGCCTCGTAGGCGCGCTGCGTGGTGATGAGCGATGTGAGCTGCCCGGCGAGATCCACGTTGGACATTTCCACCGCGCCGGAGACGAGATCGCCAAGGCCGTTGCTGGAGGGAGCCACCGGCGCGGCCAGCGGGCCGGCGTTGGTCAGGCCGGAAAAAAGATTGTTGCCGACCTTCAGCAGTTGTTCCGGGTTGGTAAAATTTTGGAGCAAAATCTGGCCGCGCGTGAACTGCGTGCCGTCCGCCAACTGCACGCTCAATTTGCCGTCGGAACCGAAGGTGTAGCTTTGCACGGCCGAGGTGTCGCCGGCGGGCGCGCCGGTGTTGTTGATTTGAATATCACCCTGCGTGGTCAGGCCGGCATCGGTGTAGCCCTGCACACGCATGCCGGTGCTGGTGACCAGATAGCCATTGGTATCCTCGGTGAATTCACCGTCGCGCGTCACGTAACTCGCGCCGGTGGATGGATCCTTCACCAGAAAAAATCCGTTGCCATTGACGGCCATGTCGGTCTGCACGCCGGTGCTGGTGATTGATCCCTGGGTGAACTGGTTGGTGATGCTGGCCGTCAAAACACCGCTGCCCACCTGCGTGGAACCGGCAGAAGTAGAACCCAGCGTCTGGCTCAAGGCGTCCGCGAAATTCACGTCGGCGGACTTGAAGCCGACGGTGTTCACGTTGGCGATGTTGTTGCCGACCACGTTGAGTTGCTGCTGAAACTGGTCGAGGGCGCTGACGCCGGAATCAAGGGAGAGAAGCATAATTTTTCTTTTGTTGGGTGGATGAATTTAATTTAGTTCGATGTTGGGCTGGCGGTTGAACCGGTGGTTGAGGCGACGGCTGGCGGGGTAACGGAGGTAACCTGGCTCATCGTGTAATTCGTGCCGTTCACCATGATTTCCGGCGTGCCGTTTTGCATCACCACGCCCTGCACGGCCCCGGTGGCCGTGGTTTTCGCATCCACCTGCAATGTCACCGTGCTGCCGATCAGGCTGTTGGCCTGCATCATGGCGAGCGAAGCGGACGACGCGCTCGACTGCGTGAGCGCCGTGAACTGCGCCATTTGCGACGCCATGTCCGTGTCCGACTGCGGATTCATGGGATCCTGGTTTTCCATCTGCGACACGAGCAGTTGCAAAAAATCCTGCTGGTTCAGCGCTTGCGAAGGATTGGTGACGGTATCCGTTGGAGTGATTCCACTGGTGGCGGTGGTGGCGGAGGTGACTTGCATAGATATTATAATTAGTTTGGTTGGTTTAAGCCCACGATTGCCAGCCGCGAGACGACGCAGCCTGGCCCGCCGGCTCCGCCGGCAAATGGGTCATCGCGCCGGCCGGCACAAATCCGGCGAACGCTCCGGCCAGCAGCGGTTCCCGTTCCGCCGGCTGGTCTGGTTGTTGTTTGAATCCCTGACTGCCGCTCCAGGACGTTTGATTTTCGGTGCTCGTCAGCGGCGCGAGCTTGATGCCGCGCTGTTCCAGCCGCTGCTGCAACTCCGGCCAGTGCTGTTTCAAATTTTCAAAATCACCCTTCTGCAAAATCGCCTGCGCCTCGATGCCGCCGCCGCGCTGCCGCAGTTCCAGCGACAACTGCGTGCCGGTATCCGGCTTGATCACCACTTGCAGCGAGTCAGTTTTGGCATCCACCAATCGCGACGCGTGCAACGTCATCAAGTCTTGCGTGCGATCCAACGCCTGGCTGCGAATGTCCGAAGTATTTGAAACGACCGCCGCTTCGTCCGCCGGCCCGTTGCTGCGAACCGTGTTTTCCGGCACCACCGGCGCGGTGGCGGAATTCATTTCCAATGTCTGAACACGCGCTGAAACCGGAATAGAACTGCCACGACCCGGCAAAATAGCCGCCCGCACGACATCAACTGCGTCGCCCGGCAAAACTTTCTCGCCTGAGCCGGCCAGCCCGGCAACTTTGTTCGTTTGTTCGGCGTTTTTCATCGGCACATCCTGTTTAGCAACGGACGTGCCATGTGACTTCGCTGGCACAACCGCGGCGGATTCCGCCGCCGGATTTTGCAAAACAAACGAGTGATCCGAAGCATCTGGCGAGGAATCACCCGATGAAACTGTTTCAACTTTTTTCGGCGTGGCATCAACGGCTCCGGCCAGTTCGGAAATTTTTGGAGTTGCCGCGGACACGACGGCGATGTTTGCGGCCGTCGTCTTCGCGAGCGTTTTTCCTGCTCCGGAATTTTTTGCCGCCGCCGCTTTTTGCAGTCCACCGGATTCAAGCTGTGAAATGGAGTCTGCAACCGATTGCTTCGCCGCCGCGTCAATGGCCGGAACCATTCCCGTTGCCGCGCCATTTTTCCCTTCTGCACCCGCCGGCAAAACCGCCGCCACAGCCGGATTATTCGCCTCGGATTTCGGAGCCACCGCTGGAACGGGCGGCTTCAACAGGCACGCCGCCAGCATCGGTGAGGACAGAACAATTGGCGCAGTTTGTGCCGCATTGAGAACGTCGCCAGCTCCGCTTTGCGCCAGCCGATTCGCGTCTGTGTCAACTTCATCAGCCTTTGGCGTGCCGTCTTTGGTTTTTACCTGCGCGCTGGCATCCGCAGTTGATGAATCGTCCGTGACCGAAACCGGTTTCAGCGACGATTTTTGATCAACGGAATTCCGTTTTTGCACGCTGGAAAAATTCGCCGGTTGCCGCCGATTTTGAACCGCTGGCGCGTTGGTTTCGCGTGGCGACAACGCGCGTGACATCACCTGGTCGAACGGCTCGCCGGTGGCAAAGTGCGCGCCCGGAGACACGGCGGTTTCGTTGTCATCCGCTATGGCGCTGTTCGCCGCCGGAAAAATGTTGTCCAAAGCCGGCATCAAAGGTTGGCCGCCGGCGCGGATGTGTTGGTGGTCGCGGGTAAAACCTGATGGATTCGCACCGTCAGCGTGGCCGCACGCCGGGCGTCATCCTTGCCACGCGTGCTCAAGCTATCCAGGATGGCGCTGGCCTCGTCCGTTTTCATCGTGAACAGGATGCGCACGACATCGTCATCGGGCATTTCGGCGATCATCGCGGCGGCTCCGGCGGGCGACATCGCGGCGATGAGCTTGGCCTGATGCCGCACATTCTCCGTCTCCTGCGAGCTGAAGCGGATGACATTCCGGTCGAAATCCATCTGCAACTGGGCGACCGTCTGCGTCACCGTCAAAATTTCCTGCCGCTCGGCGGCCAGCCGGTTTTGCAGTTCGGTCAAATTCTGCTCCCGCAACGCCAGCGAGTCCTTTTCCTCCTTGATCTGTGCCACCCACTGGTTGAATTCGGGATTGCGGAAGCGCCAGGACGGATCATCATCGGCGGAACGGTTGGTCGGCCCGGCCGGCCGCAAGCCGGCGAACTTGGCCGGTTGCAAAACCAAAACGGTCGCCGCCAGATAGAGCAGGCCGCCGATCAGCACAGCAAACCAGGAAGATTGTAAGATTCGGGTCATGGTGAATTAGATTTCGTGGCCGGTCAGTTGCAGCAGTCCGCTCCCGCCGCTCATCTGCACCGCCATTTCATCAAAGTTTTTCTGTTCTTCGCGCTGCGCGGCGCGTGCGTGCGCACGGCGCGACCGGTTGCAAAACCGGTCCAGCGCCTCGCGGTCGCGGACGGCGACGAACATCTCCTGCAACGCCGTTTCAGCGGCGCGGCGGGCCTCGTCCAACGCGGCCTGAAGTTCGTTGCGCCGGGTTTCCAGCGTCAGGCACCAGGTGTGCCGGCCGAGGATTTGCGCGGCGGCGGTGCCTTCGCTCATTTCGATCACAAGTTGTTCCCACGCCGCAGCCAGTTCCCGGTCTGCGGCGTGCAATTGCTCACCCGCCGCATCGCAGGCCGCGAGCGCACGGGCATAATGTTGTTGCGCGACACGCTCCTTTTGTTTGCGAAGCGTCCGCAGTGATTCGAGGGGGAATTTGAACAGTTTCATAATGGTTGGTTATTTTTTGTTCACGGGCAGTTTCAGGGTTGGAGTTTGGGTCGTTAAAACCTGTGCCAGCAAAGGCCAGCTTTGCGCGGCGGCGAAACCTTCGTTCACGCCCTGCCGCAAAAATTTGTCCAGCGGCTCGTGCAGCGCGATGGCGCGGTCAATCACCGGATTGCTGCCCGCCGGATACGCGCCGATGTTGATCAAGTCCTGATTTTTTCGGTAAACGGCCAAATGTTCGCGCGCGGCGGCGGAAAAATTCAACTGTTCCGGCTTCAGCAAATCGCGGTTCAACCGGCTCACGCTTTCCAAAACGTCAATCGCCGGATAATGATTCTGCGTCGCCAAGTCGCGCGACAAAACAATGTGGCCGTCCAGAATCGAGCGCACGGAATCGGCAATCGGATCGTTCATGTCATCCGCCTCGACCAGCACCGTAAACAGGCCGGTGATCGAACCGGATTCACCCGCGCCGGCGCGTTCGAGCAGTTGCGGCAGCAGCGAAAAAACCGACGGCGTGTAGCCGCGCGTGGTCGGCGGTTCGCCGACGGCCAGGCCGATTTCGCGCTGCGCCATCGCAAAGCGCGTCACCGAATCCATCATCAGCAGGACGTTTTGTCCCGCGTCGCGGAAATGCTCGGCGATGGCCATCGCGAGAAACGCACCTTTCACGCGGTTGAGCGCCGATTCGTTCGACGTGGCGACAATGACCACGGATTTTTTCCGCCCGCGTTCGTCCAAATCGCGTTCCAAAAATTCGCGCACTTCCCGGCCGCGTTCGCCGATCAGCGCGATGACGTTTACATCGGCCTCCGCCTGCGACGCCATCATGCCGAGCAGCGTGGATTTGCCGACGCCGCTGCCAGCGAAAATTCCGAGGCGCTGGCCGCGACCGAGCGGGGTAAACGTGTCCACCGACTTGATGCCGGTTTGAAAAACATCGTGGATGCGGTGGCGCTTGAGCGGATGCGGCGGCCGCAGATGCAGGCCGACGGAATGTTCCGCCACCACCGGGCCGAGATCGTCCAGCGGATTACCAAGGCCGTCAATCACGCGCCCTTTGAGCGCGCTGCCAACGGTCACGCGCAGCGGTGCGCCGGTGGCGATGACTTCCGCGCCGGGAGAAATGCCGTGAATTTCGCCCAGCGGCATCAGAAGCAAATGATGGTTCCGAAAGCCGACGACCTCCGCCAGCGTCTCGCCTTCATGCCGCGCGGACTGGATCCGGCAGACTTCGCCCAGCGCGGCGACCGGACCTTCCGATTCGATGACCAGCCCGATGAGCTGAACGACGCGGCCGCACGTTTCCGTCACGCGAGCCTCGCGCACGCGGCGGGCGGCGGTTTGCAGCCGGTTCAGCGAACATGGAATGGCTGGCATCATGTGCTTAAAGTCTGGCGGAGATGTTCCAGTTTGGTTTCGCGGCGCGCGTCAATCACGCCAAACCGCGTCTGCACCAGGCAGCCGCCGCGCGTGACCTCGGACGAGCCGGTGAAATGCAGCGGACCGCTTTCCGGCAGCCCGGTGAGCACGGCGGAATGATGCAGTCGCAGCAGCTTGAAATCCTCGGGATGCAACTGAACGGTGATTTCCGCCGAGCCTTCGACCTGCCGCACGGCCTCGGTCACGACCGCCTCGATCATTTCGGCGGTGATGGGCATGCCGGCAACGATTTTCTGCGCGGAATCCAGCGCCAGTTGGATCAAGACATTTTCCGTTTCCCGCACCACCTGCGGAATCGCGCGGGTCAGCGACTGCAAAACACCGTTTTGCAGCTCGCCGGTTTCGCCCTGTTGCTGCAACAACTGCTGCGTCAATGCGCGTTCGCCATCCTGCTGGCCGCGCTGGTAGGCGGCCTGCTCGCGGTCGCGGAGAAAATCAGTCCAGCCTTGCGCCGGCACCTGCACAAGCAGGCGCACGTCGTGGAGCGACTGGCGGAACGGGATGGAATCAGACCATTTCATTTTCCAGAGCGCGGGCTTCGTCGAGGTCAATTTCACCCTCGGCTTCCAGTTTGCGGACGGCGTCAATGATGCGGAACTGTGCGGCCTCGACGTCGCGCAGCTTGACGTGGCCGAGGAACATGAGTTCCTCCTGCACGGACTCGGCGGCGCGGCGCGAAATGTTCGAGAGCATGAGCCGCTTGAGCGGTTCGCTGGATTTCTTGAGCGCGAGCGTGAGGTCGCGCATGTCAATTTCGCGCATGATGCGCTGGATGACCGGCGCTTCAAACAGCAGCAGGTCTTCAAAGGTGAACATCTTTTTGCGGATGGCGTTGGACAATTCCGGGTTGCGCTCCTCCATGCTGGCAAGCATTTCGCGGCTGACGGCCTTGTCCATCGCGTTGAGCACGTCGGCGGTGCTGGTGATGCCGCCGGTCTGCGCCATCGCGCGGGTTTGTTTGATGCCGAGCTTGGCGTTGAGCACGTCCACGACTTTTTCGCCGACTTCCACCGGCGTTGGCGCCAGCGTCGCGAGCCGGTCAATCACCATGTCGCGCTGCTCGGTGCGAAGCAGTCCCAAAACCTGCGCGGCCTTTTCGGGCGAAAGATGACTGACGACGAACGTGATGGCCTGCGCCTGCTCGTCGCGGATGAGATTGAAAATGTGGCGCGGATCCATGTCCGCGATCGTCTGCATCGCGCCCAACGGCGCACGGGTGGAAACAACGCGCCCCATGACATCGCTGGCCTTGAAACTGCCCAGCGCCCGTTCGAGCGTGTTGCGCGTGACCTCGACGCCAGCGGAAATGCTCGTGCTGGCGGCGACGGCGACATCGGAAAATTCCAGCAGGATCTCCTGCTGCTGCCGGTGCGTGATCAGGTTGAAACGCGCCATCTCGCGCGAAACCGCCTCGAGTTCGCGCGGCTGAAATTGCTTCAAAATCTGTCCGGCGCTGTCCGGGCCGAGCATGACCAGCAGTGCCGCCAGCTTCTGCGTCTTGTTCAACACGGCGTCTTCCGATACGGCTTCGGCGGGGGCTTCAAGGGTGGCGGCCATAGTTTTAATTTTGTTCGGACGAACGGCCCTGGCCTTTGCTCATCCAGTCGCGGATGGCCTGGGTCATGTTGGTTGGGTTTTCCTTGATGAGCTTGTTCAGCACATCCACGGTCACGACGCCGGGCTGCGGCTCAAATGTGTCGCCGTAACGCGGCGAGTGTCCGTTCCCATTCCCGTTGCCATTGCCATTGCCGTTATACCGCGGCATCAGCCGACCGACGGGAACACCGATGGGAATTTCCTGCACCGGCGTCTGCTTGAACAACCGGAACAGGACAAACAACGCGATGAGGCCAATCGCCGGATAAACCGCGTTGCGCGCCAGTTCCCACCAAAAATCATGCTTCTGCTGCACGTCCAATTCGCGCGTGACGTCGGTGGCGAACTGGTCGTTGAACGGCAGCTCCTCGAGCGTCATCGTGTCGCCGCGCGACGTATCCACACCTACCGCGCCGGCAATGATGCGCCGGAGCTTGTCCAGTTCCTCCGGCGTGCGGGCGACAACTTTGCGGTCCGCACCAGTGCCTTCCATCTGCGCCGCAACCGTCACCGAAGCCGTCAGATGCTTAATGCCGCCGGCCGCCTGCTCGGTGCTGCTGGTGGTCTTGCCGATTTCATATTCAACGGTGGAGGTGACTTTGTGATTAAGCATGTTGTTGACCGGACCGCCGGCGAGGCCTGCCGAATTTGTAGCCGTGCTGGTGTTGGCTGAAATGCCAACCGGCGACGACGGCGTGGATGTGGTGGAAGTGTCGTTGTTCTCGTCGTTTTTGGTCTGTGTGCGGATCACCTGGCCGTCCGGGTCAAATTTTTCCTGCGTGCTCGTAAGCGTGTCGTAATTGATTTCGGCCGAGACGCGCACGATGGCCTGGCCGGGGCCGAGGACTTTTTCCAGCATGTCCTGCGCTTTTTTGCCGAGGTATTGTTCGAGGTTGCGGCGCGCGGCAAGCTGCGAACTCGTCAGGCCGGTCATGGAATCGTCGTCGGAATTTTCGGAAAGCGAATTGCCCAGATTATCAATGATCGAAACGTGGTTGGGTTTCAAACCTTCCACGGAATTCGCCACCAGAAAGCGGATGGAATTGATGGACTGCGGCGACAACTGCGTGTTGCCGCGCACGCGCACGAAAACGGACGCGGTCGGATATTTGTCCTTGTCGAGCAGCAGCCGATTTTCCGGCAGCACGATCATCACGCGCGCCGCCGCGACCTCGTCAATCTGGCTGATGGTGCGGGAAAGTTCGCCCTGCACGGCGCGGGTGTAGTTCGCGCGCTGGACGAAATCCGAGATGCCGAAGTTCGGCTTGTCAAAAATCTCGAAGCCCACGCCTTCACCCTGCGGAACGCCCTTGGCGGCAAGCTGCATCCGCATTGTGTAAACCTTGTCCTGCGGCACCAAAATTGAACCACCGCTGGCCTTGTAAGGAACCTTGGCATCGTCGAGTGCGGCGATCACTTTGGCGGCCTCGGCATCGGAAATCCCGCCATACAGCAGCCCGTAATCGGACCGCGACGACCAGAGCGAAAGCGCGACGAGACCGGCCACCAGCACAAAGGTCGCGGCGGCCACCGTCATCCGCTGCGCGGCACCGAGCTGACTCCAAATGGCGCGCAACTGGCCAAGGAGCTTGGAAAGGTTTTGATTCATTTAGAAAATTCAAATCTGCATCCGCATGACTTCCTGATAGGCATCCAACAGCCGGTTGCGCACTTCCACCATCAATTGAAACGACACATTCGCCTCTTCCATCCCGATGACCGCCTGATGGAGCGGCACGTTTTGACCGCCTTGCACTGCCCGCACCGACTGCAGGGCACCGTTCTGCTCCGCGCTCGCATCGGCGACCATTTTGCCCAGCATCGAGGCGAACGAATCACCCGCCGGCTGGGTGGAGGAAATTTGTGTGGGCTGCGCGGTCTCCGACGGCTTCAGCGGCATCACGTCCGGCGAAAACGTCTCCATCTGCGACGCCATGCCGCGCATCGTTGGAGGAATCGCCGAGAGTGGTGACATGAAAAAATATTTGTTGGATCAGTGTCTGCCGATGGCGAGCGTCTGCTGCGCCATCGAGCGGGCGTTCTTGACCACCGCGAGGTTCGCTTCAAACGAGCGCGAGGCCGAGATCATGTCGGCCATTTCCTCGTGGATGTTGATGTTCGGCATGGCGACCATGCCGGTGGCGTCGGCGTTGGGGTTGCCCGGCGAGTAAACCTCCAGCGGCGGGCGCGAATCTTTTTCGATGCGCGCAACCTGCAAAGCGGGCGGTTGCGAACCGTCGGTGTTCATCGCCTGTTTCAGCGCGGATTCAAACACCACCACCTGCCGCTGATACGGCTTGCCGTCCGTGCCGCGCGCGGTGTTGGCGTTGGCGATGTTTTCGGAAATCACGTTGAGCCGCGTGCGCTCGGCGTCGAGCGCGGCGGCGGTGCTTTGGATTCCGGTGAGCAGTTGGATCATAAAAATCAGGAGTGACCGGTGATCGCCAGGCGCATCCGCGCGAGCAGGTTGCTGACGAGTTCCGTTTCATACGAATGCGTCAGCGCGTTCTGGTTCATCTGCATCAGCTCTTTTTCGAGGTTCACGGTATTGCCGTCGGGACTGACGGCGGGCGCGGTGGTGTCCACCGCCAAAGTGGGTTTCAGGCTGGCGAGCGCCTGCGGGTCGCCGCTGGAACTGGCGCGTTCCAGCTCCTTTTGGAACGACGGCGCGAGGTCCACCCGCTTGTAGCCGGGCGTTTCGAGGTTGGCGATGTTACTGGCGATGGCATCCTGACGCACCACGGCCGCGTCGAGGTTTTTTTTTGCCGCCAGATAGTCGGGTTGGTTGAACAAGGCTTCGATCATAAAGCTATCCGTGACCGGATAAGCAACGACGATGCCATCGGAAAAATTATTTAAAAAACCAACGTTTTCGCAGTTACGAAGCCGGCGGTGGGAAAATGTTACCGGCGCGGAGCCGGCTGCTAGGCAAGTTTGTCAACCAGAAGGAAACGCGCCGGAAGTTGGCGCGAACCCAAACTTACGACTCGGTCAGTTCCCGTTCCTCTTCGGACTTGGGCGCGGTGCCGTTGTATTCGTGCAGTTTGTTGCGAAGGGTGCGGATGCTCACATCGAGCATCTTGGCGGCGTGGGTGCGGTTGCCTTTACAGCGGTCAATGGCGGCGAAAATATGGTGTTTCTCCAGATCCGCCAGCGTGGGAAACCCGTTCGTGTGCTGCACGGGTTCGAGCGCACCGTTAACGACGACGGACGCGGACGACGACTGGGCGGCCCCGCCGAGACCGAGATGTTCCGGTTCGAGCATGCCGTTGTCGCTGCACAGAATGACAGCGCGTTCGACGACATTCTGCAATTCGCGCACGTTGCCGGGCCAGTTGTGGTTTTTCATGACCCGCACGGCGGCATCGGTGAAACCCTTGACGTGGACGCCGTGTTTGCGGGCGAACCGGCGCATGAATTCCTCGGCCAGCAGCGGCACGTCCTCAGCGCGTTCGCGCAACGGCGGCACGTGCACCGGCACGACGTTGAGGCGGAAAAATAAATCCTGACGAAATTCTTTCTTCTCGACGCTGTGCTCGAGATTGCGGTTGGTGGTGGCGATGACGCGCACGTCCACCTTGATGGTGCGGTTGCCGCCGACGCGTTCCAGCTCGCGTTCCTGCAACACGCGGAGCAGCTTGGCCTGGACGCTCGGCGAGATCTCGCTGATTTCATCCAGCAAAATGGTGCCGCCGTGGGCGAGTTCAAACCGGCCCTCGCGCTTGTTCAACGCGCCGGTGAAGGAGCCGCGCTCATGGCCGAAAAATTCGCTTTCAATCAGGTTTTCCGGGATGGCGGCGCAGTTGACCTTGATGAAGGGCGCGCTGGCGCGGGAACTTTCCCGGTAGAGTGCGCGGGCGACCAGCTCCTTGCCGGTGCCGCTTTCGCCCTGCACCAGAACGGTGGCCTGGGTGCGCGCAACTTTGCGGATGAGCGCCCGCAGATGCTGCATGGCGGGGCTGTTGCCGAGCAGGTCAATCTCGCCGTCCTCTGTGTCTTGGCTTAGAAAATGGTTTACCTTGACAAGCTGGGTGAACGCCTGAGCCTTGCGGATCACCACTTCGATCTGCTCCATGGAAAACGGCTTGATGAGATAGTCAAACGAGCCGTTTTTCATGCACTCGACGGCGGATTCAACCGAGCCGAAGCCGGTCATCATGGCGGCGAGCGGCTTTTGGGGGCGCGACTGGATTTGCTTGAGCAGGTCGGTGCCGTCGCCGTCGGGCAGACGCACGTCGAGGAAGATGAGGTCGAAATTGTCCCGGTTCAGGTATTCCTGCGCGGCGGCAATGGTGGAAACCGCAGCCACATCATAATGTTTCCGCCGGAGAAAATTTTCAAGGTTGCTGCGGACGACAGCGTCGTCCTCCAACACGATGATTTTTTCAATTGCCATACAATCTCAAAATTAACACGGAAAACCTAAATCCGGCTTTCCCCATATTGTGATATGATAAGCATAATTTGCCCAGACGTCCACGGCTAAAAAAATCTTAATGGGCTGAATGCTTTTGGTATAGGCTGGTGACAAAATGCGGTCGCTGGGCCGCCGCCGCCGGCAGATGCTGCACCGGCACCAACCCCCGGCGAAGCATGGCCTGCTGGTTTTCGCGATCGAGCAGAAGGACTTTCATCAACGTCCCCTGAACGGCTTGGAACAATGATTTCACCTCGCCGCACTGTTCACGCTCGGCCGGATCGGTTCGCTGCCATACCCGCCGGATATTTTTCAGGTTGACCACGGCCTGATCAAGGCTGGAGAGCAGACTCTTCCGGCGTGGCAGAAATTCTGCAGGCTGATAATCTGGCCCGACAGTGAAAATCTGGTTCTCACAGGTGGCCAGCGCGAGCGCCTCCTCGCAGAGCGACAGGAAGGCGCGGAGATCGGCCGCCACTTGCGCGGCAAAATTGGCGGTGGGCATTGGGTTCATGGCATGGTGGAGTTGGTGGCGGATTGGTTGTCGATGGCGACCGTTTCTGAAAGTGAATGCGTGGCGAGTTCGGCTTTGCCCTGCCAGCGGATGAAGCCGGCCCGCCAGCGCGCCATTTCGAAGACAGCTTGCAAATCCGGCGTGGCGTTCGTGCCCACGGCGGATTCAGCCGCGACAATCTCGTTGTAGGTCGCGACGGCTTTTTCCGGCTGCAACAAATGTTCGTAGGTGATGCCGACCTGGTATTTGACCGGCAACTGCCAGGCGGGTGCGGCATCCAGCTTGGTCAGGCTCAGATAAATTTCCAGCGCCTTCACATAATCACCTTCCTTGTATAGGCTGTTGGCAATTTCGTTGCCGACCCGCTGCTGCCAGTAGGCCCACACTTCGGGATGATCTTCGGCCGATTTTTTTTCCTCCTGCAAAAAGGCCAGCACCTGCCGCAGCGCCTCGCCGGTCTGGCCCTCGGCCTTGAGCGCCTGCGCCAGATAATAGCGCGTCTCCGGCGCCTCGGAGTCGTCGGGGAAATGCGCGAGAAAATCCTGCGCCGCCGCCACGGCCTGTTCGTTGTGCGCAGTCGCGGCGAGCGAACGCACCAGCCGGAACTGCATCAGCGGACGGTTCAGCGCATCGGCGGGCTGCTTGAGCAGGCGCGAATAAAATTCCGCCGCGTCGGAATACCGGCCCATCTGGTAATACGTCTCGGCAATCTCAAGCTGCGCCTGCAAAACAAGCTGCCGGTAATAATCCATCTGGTCGGTTTTCAACGACAACGCCGCCGTCATCACTCCGTAAAACTTGGTCAGCGCCAGGTTGTCCAGGCCCATCTGCCGAAACACCCCGCCCTGGCGCAACAGGATTTCCGGCACGCGCACGTCCGTCGGCCAGCGGTCGAGAAACTGCGTGTAAATGGTCTGCGCCCGCGGCAGATCGTTTTCCGCCGCCACCGCCGCGCCCAAATTCAGCAGGGCCGGCTGCCGGATGGTATCGGGCACTTTTTCCGCGAGCAACTCGAGCAGTTTTGTTTCGGCCAGGGGGAACTGACGGGTCGTGACAAGGCGGCACGCCTGTTCCAGTTCCCCGCGGTATTTTTCCAGTTCCGCCGGCGTCGCCGCATCCGGGGCGTTGGTCGTGTCCGCTTGCATCACGAGATTGGATTCGGCCAGAGGATCGCGCAGGCCGTTCGTTATGCCCGGGGACGACACCGTCAGCAGCGGAAGCAGGTTGGTGTCCGGGGACTGTGCCAAAACCATCAACGCCGCGATCCAAAAAACGGCCGCACCCAGCCAGACGGCACGGCGGGGCAATAACATGGGAGTGCGCCAGCTCATTCGCTTTTGTAGACGGCACGGCTGGAATTACCCGGTGCCGGCACCGCTGCGGGCGGCGTGAAACCCAGATTCATTGGCATCACGACCGCCGGACTGTTGTTGCGACTGCTGTTGATTTTTCCGGCCGACGACGGCTTGAGAAAGCCCACCAGCATGTCCGGTGTCACGATGGACGGGTCGGTTCCACCCGGCGCGAAATTTATCGTGGGTAAACTTGTCGGTGGCGGAGTGGAATCAGCCTGCATCACCACCGCAACCGGCGGCGCGGCATTGGTCGGCAGGGGGATATTTTTCTCCGGTTCCACTGCGGTTCCGCCCAAGGGGATTTCAATTTTTACCAGGTTCGTTTCGGCCGGATAAAACCGCGTGGGCACGATGTTTTCGTGTGCATTGCCAGAGACAAACCACAGGTCCGGCGGGCCGACGACGCGCAGATAAGCTTGCGAGGGCGGCGGTGCCGGCGGTTGCCGAAGCACGAAGTGGCCCTGGCCACCGGCGCACGGGGTGACCGCCGCCGTGCTGGCGATGGCGAGAAAAAGTATCTGACCGGACACTCGTAACTTTTCGGGCCTGTTCATAATTCAGCGGGCGCGATTTTTTCCGGGCGGGTCTACCCCAGCCGGTTTTTCCCAGCCCGGGCCGGCAACCACAGCACGCCACTTGCCCTCTATCGGCAAAACTTGCCGGGGCTTGAGCGGAATTTTTTAAAATTATTTACGCTCGCATATTAAGTCCTGTCGGCAACCGCCGATAAGGTGGAGAAATTTTATTTTTCAATTCAATGTCTCCAAATATAAAGTCAATAGGCGTGGCACCGGTTGGCCAGAAAGAAATCCTGTCGCAGCTTTCCCGCTGCCCGTCGCTGCCCTCGCTCGGCAGCATCAACAAGGCGCTCCAAGGGCTGTTGATCGTCGAACAGCGCTACACCGCGCACATCGCCGAAATCATCCGGCGCGATCCCAGCCTCACCTCGCGCCTGCTGCGGCTGGTCAACTCCGTCTATTACGGCCTGAGCACGCCGGTCAACAGTATTGAGGAAGCCGTGTTTTATTTGGGCGTCCGGCAAATCCGGCAGTTGGCGATGGTCACGCCGGTCATCGAAGATTTCCAGCGGCTCACCCGGCAATGTGATTTTCCCTGGCGCGAATTCTGGCAGCACTGCATCGGCACCGCCATCCTCACCCGTGAAGTCACCGCCAGCATCAACGCACAATCCGAAGACGCCGATTATGTGGCCGGCCTCGTGCATGACGTGGGCAAAATCGTGATGGCTTGGACGTTCCCCGATCATTTCACCGAAATCCACCGGCAGGCCGCCGCCAGCACGCGCGAACTTCTGGAGATTGAAAATGAAGTGCTGGGCATTGACCACGCCGAGCTGGGCGCGATCTATCTCGAACGCCACCATCTGCCCGAGCTGATGGTCAACAGCGCCCGCTATCATCATCATCCGGAAAAGGCCGTGCAGTTCCCGCAGACCATCGCCGCCGTGCAGATCGCCGACCTGCTGTTGCGGAGTGAAAAAATGGGGTTCAGCGGCAACCACCGCGAAGTCACGCGCGACGAGTGTTTCGCCGCCTCCGGCTGGAAAATGCTGCTACCGGATGCGCGCGATGCCGAACACAACATCGCCCGCGCCTCGCTTACCCGCACGCTCGAGCAGTTGCCGCAGATGCTCGAAGGACTCGTATGAACCCGATCCCGGGCGTGGAAACCGGCGGAAGCGCCGCCGCCCAATTGGCGGACGGGGATTTTAATTTTCTCTGCCGCGTGGTTTACGAACGGAGCCGGATTCATTTGAGCCCAGACAAAAAAGTCCTGGTCGCCACGCGCCTCGCCAAACGACTGCGCCAACTGCAGCTCGCCAGCTATGGCGAGTATTGCGACCTGCTCCGCTCGCCAGCCGGCGAGGAGGAACTGCAATATCTCATTGACCGGATTTCCACCAACCACACGCACTTTTTCCGGGAGATGAAGCATTTTGATTTCTTGCGCGAAAAAGTTTTCCCGACGGCGCGCGGAAAATCCGCCGTCAATGACACGCCGTTCCGCATCTGGAGCGCGGCGTGTTCCACCGGCGAGGAACCCTACTCGCTGGCGATTCATCTGGCCGAGCATTTTGCGCCCGCCGCAGCCAACGCGTGGCAGATCGAGGCCAGCGACATTTCCACGCGCGTGTTGGAAATCGCGGAGCGCGGCGTTTATGACACCGACAAGCTGGGTGACATCAACCAGGAATTGTTGCGCCGCCATTTTCAGAAGGGCATGGGCGAACGGGCGGGACAATTCCGCGTGAAAGACGTATTGCGCCAGCGCGTTCGGTTTCATCAACTTAACCTGCTTCAGCCGCCCTATCCGTTCAGCCAGTTGTTCCACGTCATTCTGTGCCGGAACGTGATGATTTATTTCGACCGGCCCACGCAGGAATTGTTGATCGGTCATCTGGCCGAACGGCTCCTGCCGGGCGGTTTTCTGCTGGTCGGCCATTCCGAAAGCTTGAGCGCCATCAAGCATCCGCTCCAGCTCATCCAGCCGGCAATATATTTGAAGCCAAAGGCCTGAAATTTAGAAACGGCCACCGGTCATAAATGGTTCAAGTTATCTCCCGCTCTGCCGATAGTTGAACCAGTATATTTATGGCCACTCAACAATTGGAACCATCCACCACCGGCAGCCGCCAAAAGGCAGGCAAATATCTCACCTTCACCCTCCACGATGAATCCTATGGCATTGACGTGTTGAAGGTGCGGGAAATCATCCGCCAGACCACCATCACGGTGGTGCCCCAGATGCCGGCCTATGTGCGAGGCGTCATTAACCTGCGCGGCAAAATCATTCCTGTCATGGACCTGCGCCTGCGCTTTGGCTTCGCCGATGCCGCCAGCACCGACCACACCTGCATCATCGTCGTCCAGGTGAAATTGCCCGACGGCAAGGCCACCCAGATGGGCCTGGTCGTGGACGGCGTGGAGGAAGTGGCCAACATCGCCGACGCTGATATCGAGGAGACACCCAATTTCGGCGGGCAAATTTCGACGGATTACATCGTCGGCATGGCCAAGGTCAAGGGCGCGGTCAAAACCTTGTTGGATATTGATGGCGTGGTCGGTACCGAAGCCTTGAAATCCATCAGCAAATCCGTGTCCACTTCAAACGCAGCACAAGCCAAGTAAAAGCTCCATTTAGCTTTTATGAAAAATTGGACTGTCAGAAAACGCGTCGTGCTGGGGATTTCCATCCTGACGGTTATCATACCCGAACAACCGCTGCTCCTTCACGAGCCCAGGAATTCCGCAGCACTGCACCCTCGACAAAATGGCCTGCCCCGGCCCGCGGCAATGATTACGCCCGTGCAGAACCGGCGTTGTCCGGCAAGGCCAATGGCCGCAGCCAAATCCCTCTTGAATGCGATTTTAAGGACTTTTAAGTCCGTCAGCGTGCTGAATTATAAAACGGGGCTAAGTGAGGTTTAGAAGGGTGAAGATGAAGGCTCAATTCAATTTCGGAGTTGGCACAAAAGTCAGCGGAGGGAGTGTTTACCCTCTCGACCATGTCAATGACGACGAGGCGGCATGTAAATTGATGTTTGCTTACGACACGACGACTCAAGCGCGAATCGCCTCAATCTTGAAGCGTGGTTGAACATGTCTGTTTGCCACAGCAATGACTTTTATGCGTAACGCAACCCTCACCCCGGAACGCAAGCGAATCATCGTTGTGTGTGTCATCGGACTGATTCTTGGGTTGGTATATAACCGGTGTTTTGGCGGTGACGGGACGGGTGACGATCAAGCCCCTCCGAATAATCCACTATTTATTTACAACCCTTCGAACCTGGTTCCGTGGGAAGGTTCACCCAGCGTCTATTCACGTTGCACCTACGAATGGTTTGCCAACAACACCGGACAAAATCTTGGCCTTTATTATAATGGTTCTTGCATCTCGACTATCCCCGCAAACACCAAAGCTAGTATTCATCTGGCAGAGGCCTGGCAAGCATACGGAAACTCAAGCGGGGTATTGGTGGCAATTGTTGACACGGGATTGAATTATAGTCACCCCGACTTACAAGGAGTATGTGTCAATCAATCACCGGCCATCATGGACAATCTTGGGCACGGAACAGAGTTAGCCGGCGTCATTGCGGCAACACCCAGCAATAGCTTTGGCATCACCGGCGTGGTTCCGGGCTGCCAGTTACTGATCGAAAATGCGGGCGGATTGACGCGTTCGGAAGCAATGGTTGCCGGGATGTTGAACGCCATCACCAACCATGCGCGCGTCATTTGCTGCGCTTGGGGGTTTTCCGACAACAATCCCGACTTGCTGGCCGCGTTTCAACTCGCCCAATCTAACGGCATTATCTGCGTCTGTGCGGCACTCAATTCACCCGTGGATTACAACCAGACCTCGGTTTTGGATTACCCCATCAAATGGCGGAAGACGGCCTCCAATCTGACCGGGTTGGACAATCTTATTACCGTCACATCAACCATGCCGGACGACACCATTCTGGCCGGCGGTGCGGCATGGGGCAGCAGCTACATTGATTTTGGCGCACCCGGCTTCGCCATTCCCACAACGGGCTGCAACCTCACGAATTACCCCTATATCTATGGAAACGGAACCTCCATAGCTGCGGCGATTACGACTGGATGTGTCGCTTTTACCGAAGACATTTATCCGGATGAAAACTATCATCAAACCATTGAACGCCTTCGACAATCGGCTGACCCTGGAGTAGGGCTGATTACCAACACAATTTCAACGGGCAGGCTTAATCTTTATAGCGCGCTGATTTTTCAATGGCCGACTGTATCAATCAATGTTACGGAAGGCGGCATCTCAATTGCTGGCACTAACCTCATATCAGGCCACACCTATTATCTCCAAAACTCCACCAATCTGTCGTCATGGACTGATCTCGAGGAGTTTTCAGCCTCGGGTGCTTCGGTTTCATTGGCACCTCCAGTTGCGGCTACAGAATGCTATTACCGATTGAGAATTGAATAGTTGATTTGATGCAACCCCACAAACAACTTAAACAGCTTCGGAATCGCTTCCAGCCTTGTGCCCGACATCATGGCGGCGAACCGATCGGCAGAAGACGCTACCACCCAATCACACTTGATAATCATATATTGAAGCGATACACAACGAATTGGACCGTTTAATTCAGACCCTGCGCAATGAGTTGAAACAATACTGCGAAATGCTGGTCCAGTTGGAATGACAAAAGCAGGTTGTCGAGATGCGGTCCGGAAATGGCTCCCGTTCTCTAACCGGGAAAATTGCGGCCGAGTGTCAAGCCGTCCACCGCGCCCAATAATGCACGGTCCAACTTCTCGGCACGGGTCTGAAGCGCAAAATGATGTAGGTGGCCCTAAAGTTTTCCTGCGTTCCGCCGATGCCGAAGCCGCGGCAGGAACACACGGGCGATAAATCCGCAGGCGGAAACCGCCCAACCGAAAATCATTATGGAAAAAAACAGATATCTGAAGTTGTGGCATTACATCCTGCTGGCGGCGGCGGTCGGCGTCCTGCCGATGACCGGCATCCTTATGTTCGTCATTGGCACTTCGGTCAACAAGGACATCAATTTTGGAGCACAGGAAATGCGGGGCAACGCGTTCCAGCGGCCGCTGGAGCAACTATTGGATATGTTTCCGCGGTATCAGGCGGCGGCGCGCAAGTTGCTGGCCGGCGACGATTCGGCCAAGGCCGGCATGGCCGACCTACAGCAGCAGATTGATTCGCAGTTTGAACGGCTGGCCGCCAGTTACAACGGCGACCTGGGCCAGGCGTTGAAATTCACCGACGCGGAACTGGCCGCGCGAAAGCGCGACAATGCACGCCTCTCAGTGGTGCAGGCCGGCTGGCAAAATCTTAAGAGCGCCCCGCTCGCGGTGGCTGCCGGCGACGAGGCCGCCGGTAATCTCGTCGCCTCTGTCCGTGCGATGATCGCCCACGCCGGCGATCTTTCCAACCTGATCCTTGATACCGACCTGGACAGTTATTATCTGGTGGACATCACGCTGGCCACGCTGCCGCAAACCCAGCAGCGTTTAAGCGACATCACCGGGCAGGTCAGCGGCTGGTTGCGCGCCGGCACCGTGACCACCAACATATCCCAGATCGCGGTCATGGCGGCAATGCTGCAGCAGGATGATCAGGATCGCATCACCGGCGACGCCCAGACTTCATTGAGCGAGGACAAAAATTTTTATGGGGTGAGCGAATCGCTGCAAAAAAATCTGCCGGCGGCGATTGACAAATACACCGCCGCCAACCAGGCATTTCTTGGAATGTTAAACCGCGTGGTGGCCGGGGAAAACGTGCCCGCATCGGATTTTGAAACCGCCGGCTGGAACGCGCGCGCGGAAAGTTTCCGGCTCTGGGACACCAGCGTCAATGAGCTGGATACGTTGCTGACCATCCGCCTGTCGGCATTTCACCACAACCGGCTGTTAAGTTTTTCGGGCATCGGCGCAACCTTTGCCCTGGTCGTGATAGTCGTCTGGTTCATCGTGCGCCGCCTGAATGTGTCGCTGCGCGCCATCGCCGGAGGTCTTGGCTCCAGTTCGGAACAAGTGGGCAGCGCCGCCGCGCAGGTTTCCTCGTCCAGCCAGTTGCTGGCCGAAGGTTCAAGTGAGCAGGCCGCCTCGCTGGAAGAAACCAGCGCGTCCCTGGAGGAGATGGCCAGCATGACCAAGCGCAATGCGGAAAACGCCCAGAAGGCCAACGATCTCGCC